>Ga0207847_100051_pt1 | contig 200157 bp, 156 predicted proteins | sample TtaePargueraPR_8_FD_187736 | JGI IMG/M metagenome (GOLD analysis project Ga0207847, IMG submission 187736) | Aerobic enrichment media microbial communities from Bioluminiscent Bay, La Parguera, Puerto Rico - Tt and E1 (SPAdes) | ecosystem: Environmental > Aquatic > Marine > Unclassified ... | reverse complement strand
TCCGATCAATGAAAGGGGCAAAAAACTTCGCCATTATCAGGTCAATTATTGATACTCTCAATAAAAGAAACCTCAATGTCTTTCATAACCTCGAACTAATCGCCAATTTTAATACCTGAGTAGTTACAAATAAAGATGTAGTACATGAGAAAAACAGGTTTGAATAAAGGCTTTTATGCAGAGAGTGAGGATTGCTCATACGCACGTGGCAAGCCGCACCACCTCTCGCGAATTTCGCTGCACTACGTTTCGAACCCCCTGTACCTTGCGGTACAACGGTTTTTGTCAAAGGCATCCCTTCGGAGCAAGACCGCTGCGTTCGACCGAGTAGACATTAAAAGGAGGTTTTAGATAATTTTATTTTGTTTTAAAAATCTGTATCCATCAATACTTTTAAAAAACAACTCTCTTTGATAGGCTTCGGATTTAGTTTCAAATTTTTCAGAATAGATTAAGCCCCAGGGTCTTTTGGCTTTGGTCGATCTTACCTTACCGCCATTATGCCGCTTCAGTCTGTCATTAAGGTTTTTGGTATGTCCATAATAATGAGTTCTGTTAATTTCACTTCTTAATATGTAGGTGTTACCCCGTTTCCATAATTTAGCTTGTAGCAAATATTTCATACCAGATTTCAAGAATTATTGATACCAGTTTTTAATCCATTGTACCTGTGAATTTTTAAAGGTGTTTTTTACTGTTTATTAAATACTCAATAAAGCGACAGTTTTGAGGTAGTATTTTTCGATTTTTTTAAAAATTTCTGGCTATATGTTTTGCATTGTAAATTTTTATTTTTAGAATTGGTCAACCAATTAGAAATAAAAACACTAACTGGTTTACCAGATTAATTTTTAGCCAATGAAAATTTTAGAAAATTTAGAAGAAATAAATGTGGATAAGCCTGCTGATAATATCATCATGCAGATCAAAAACCTGATTTCGTCAGGTCAGCTTAAACCAGGTGATAAACTTCCATCAGAAAGAAAACTAAGTGAAAAATTTGGAGTTGGCAGAACTCACGTCAGGGACGCATTAAAAAAGCTTGAATTTTACGGGATATTAAAAACACTACCACAGAGTGGCACTGTGGTAGCAGGGATAGGAGTGTCTGCATTGGAAGGTTTGATCAACGATGTTTTGGAACTGCATCATCACGATTTTTATGCTTTTATTGAAACCAGAGTAATTTTGGAGACCCAGGCGGCTCAATTGGCAGCCCAGCGTGCTGATGATACGGATATATTGAATATTGAAAAGGCTCTCAACCAGTTTCGCGAGCAAGTGATTCATGGAAACCAGGGAGTAGAAGAGGATATCATGTTCCATTTAAAAATAATTGAGGCGAGCAAGAACTCTGTATTAAAATCTTTGTTTTTGATTGTCGCCCCGGATATGATCAAACTGTCCCTTACCTGGAATATCTGCGGGGATGGAAGGTTTAAAAGGGCATTAAAAGAACACGAAATGATTTTTGACGCAATAAAAGGGAATGATGCTGGAGCTGCCAACCTGGCTATGAGCAACCATCTTAGCGACCTCTTAGAGTACGGCAAAAAGAAATTCAGGGAATTTGCAAACGGTAATTAGAAGATCTCTAATTTAAAAAGCCGGTATCTGCGAAATACCGGCTCAACACTAAATTTAAAAATTTGTATTAATTCAAATCACTCAAAAGTATGAAAATTTTTACTAGACACCAATTGTCAAAATTGGTAAAGCTTGGCTTCATGGTATTTTCCTTGCTGGCCATGTCCCGTTCTGGCCTCATGGCCCAGACAGAAAAAACGGTAACCGGAAAGGTTACTGCCAGTGATGCAGCAGAGGGCTTGCCTGGGGTAAATGTATTGATATCAGGCTCAAGTCAGGGTACAGTAACAGACTTTAATGGTCATTACAGCATTGAAGTAGAAGATGATAATGCTGTATTGGTTTTTAGCTCTATCGGGTACGTTACAGAAGAAATTTCCGTAAATGGTAAATCAGTCATAGATCTGGTCATGGTCGAAGACATCACTTCATTGCAGGAGGTGGTTGTCGTAGGTTATGGTACCCAACAAAAATCACATGTTACCGGAGCTATTTCGAAGGTTGTGAATGAGAAATTGGATGAAGTAGCCGTGCCAAGGGTAGATGATGCCCTCATCGGTCAGGTGTCAGGAGTAAACGTTCAGGCTACCAGCGCTGAAGCAGGTGCTGCCCCTACTATTACTATTAGAGGGTTTGGATCCGTTACAGCTGATTCAGGACCTGCAGTGGTTGTAGATGGAGTTGTCGTGAGTTCTGATTTCCTTGGAAACATGAATATGAACGATATTGCTTCATTTGAAGTGTTAAAAGATGCTGCTTCAGCAGCTATTTATGGTAGTGAGGGAGCAAATGGTGTGATTATGATCACCACGAAGAGAGGACAGCCAGGTAAGACTAAGTTCAGCTTTGAAATGTTTGCTGGTTTTAAGGAAGCTTTTGGCAGTGATGATTACAAAAAGAGTATCAATGAATGGGCTGACTTAGAAATGGCAGAAACCGGAGAGCTTAGCGAACAAACACAACATGGACTTATTATATCCGATGCTGCAGGAGGGTTGGATCGTGACTGGCAAGATGTATTCTTTGATGGTGGTGTAATTCAGAGTTATTCTATATCTGCAAGAGGAGGTTCGGAAAACACTACTTTCAGTACATCTCTGAAATACCTAAGTGATGAAGGAGTTGTGATTACTGATGATTACCAATTGTTTACAGGATCCGTTAAAGTTGACACTAAGCTTGGCAATAAACTGGATTTTGGAGTAAGTGCTACGCCATCATATACGGAGCAAAGGACGCTGCCGACATCCATTCACAACCCCATAAGACAATCTCCATGGTTGCCGATTTATCATACGGAAGAAACCCTTGAACTTGTTAATCAGGATAATCCGAATGGAGATAAGTACTATCCGGATCTTGTACCAGGAGACTATGCACGAGAAGATCACTTTGGTCCGATTGATGTAGATGGCGATGGTGATTTGGATGCAACTGCCCGTACCTCGGGTGATCAAAATCCCTACGCACAATTCGTAGAAAGAGAACATTATGATGTAACAACTGCTTTGTTGGCCTCGACATATTTGAGTTATGAATTTATTGAAGGGCTTACAGCAAAAACTAATTTAGGTATTAGCCTTGATCAACGTAAAAGAAGCCGATGGGATGGCAGTAAGTCTCACCATAGTAATCCTTCAGTGTACTATGTTCAAAATCGAAATAGATCAAGAATTATTTGGGATAACTTCCTGACGTACAATAAAACTTTTGGTAAGCATGATCTTAGTGCAATGCTTGGTTTAACGATTCAGGAAAGGAACACAGAGTACAATGAAGTTGTCGGAAGCGGATATGCCAACGATCTCTTAAAAAACCTGGCAGGTGCAACCTCGGTTTCAGAACAGGTTGAGAACAAACTAGTCAGAAGAAAAATTGGATATTTCGCAAGGGTCAATTATTCATATAACGACCGGTTTCTATTGAATGCGTCTTTCAGACGAGATGGTAGCTCTGTTTTTGGTGTAGACTCAAAATGGGGTAATTTCCCAGCCGTTTCCGTAGGCTGGAATATTCACAATGAGGAATTCATGTCTGATAATAATTTAATTACTATTGCAAAATTGAGGGCCAGCTATGGACTTACCGGAGCTGAGAATTTCAATGTGGGTGATGATATTGTAAATACCTGGCCATACCTGGCTTTGTTGAACAGCGCCAATGCCATTGTTGATGGTAATGTAGTCGGAGGATTTACTCCACGTAATGTTGCGAATACATTATTGCAATGGGAAGCTTCAGCTGAACTTGATATTGGGTTAGATTTTGGGCTGTTGAATAATAGAATTACCGGATCGGTCGATTACTACGAGCGTACCAGTGATAATCTGTTGTTACTAAACCCTGTTTCTTACGGCACAGGTTTCAATAGCGCCATTGTAAACTTAGGCGAGGTGAAAAATAGTGGTTTTGAATTTGAGGTGAGAACAAGAAATTTTGTTAAAGGCAACCTTAAATGGAACACAACTCTTATTGCTTCAACCAATGAAAATGAGTTGACGGCTTTTGGGGATTCTGATGGAGCGTTGTTAGAAGATGTTTTTGGTAGAAATTCTCAGTGGATCAACCAGGTCGGTAGCCCCATTTCATCCTTCTGGGGATATGTTGTAGACAGAAGTCAGGAAGTACCTGATGATTATGTAACAACTCCAACTGTTCCAATTAATGGAGGAGCTCAGGATGCAATTGTTCTTGATTTGAATGGGGATGGCATTATTACCAGTGAGGATAAGACGATTTTGGGAGATCCTTACCCGGATTTTCTCTGGAGCGTTACCAATGACTTCAAATTTAAGCAATTTGACCTGTCCTTTATGTTTCAGGGAAGTGTAGGGGCACAAGTGAAAAATATTGGAGATGAATACTTCTATACCTGGTGGCAGGGAGCTACTACCAGCCCTCAACAAATGGTTGATGATGGAGTTATTCCGCACACCTCTTTCGTTCAGCAAAAGGTATGGACAGATGAAGTTGTTCAGGATGCCAGATATTTCTCTTTGCGTAATGTGAACATTGGATATACACTACCAGAAGCATTAATATCTAAAATCGGGTTGACAAATGTACGAGTTTATGCTTCCGGTCAAAACCTGTTCTATATTACTGCAGATGAATACCATGGTTTCAACCCGGAATATATCGACGATGATGACAATCCGCGACGATACGGGTCCCAAAGAGCTGGTTCGCCCCTCTTTAGAACTATTTCTTTTGGTCTGAATGTTAATTTTTAATTGTTAATGAAAGAGATTATGAAACTTACAAAATATTTATTGATAGCAATAACAGGGGGGATTTTTTACTCCTGCGATGTTGATGAGTTCCTGAATCCTTTACCGGAGACGGCAGTGACAGCTGATTCATACTTTCAATCAGATGCGGATGTGCTAACAGGAATTATAGGAATATATGACGGTATTCAAGGGGTCAATGAGGCTTTTGATAGCGATGATGAAGAGTATAACAGGGCAGTTCAGTTTGAATATCTCCTTACGGAGCATCGTTCGGATAATACCAGAAGTGCAACTCTTGAAGGTTCGCGTGCAGATTTTCACAGGTATTTAACGGACGATGTCAATGTACAGTCGGAAGATTATTGGGCTTCTATGTATGACATCATTTTTAGGGCTAATAACATCCTGACCTACATGGACGTTGCAGATGAAAGCAATGTGACTAAATATACTGCAGAAGCCAAATTTTTAAGGGCTTATGCTTATTTCAACCTGGTTAGGTTGTGGGGTGATGTACCATTGATCACCGAGGTAGCTATTCCTGATGACCGGGAAACACTTTTTACCAGGGTGGATGTTGGTACCGTCTATGCTCAGATAGTTGCAGACCTGGAAGAAGCGGTAAATGGTTTAGACAATACCCACAAAGCTAGGGCATCAAAAGCTGCTGCGCAAGGATTGCTGGCAAAGGTCCTTTTATCCCGGCCAGCTCCTGATTATGAAAGAGCACAGGTTTTATGTGAAGCCGTTATGGCTTCAGGGTACACTTTGATGCCAGATTTTTATGATGTATTTTATTCAGAGCTTAATGCCGAAATAATTTTCGCCATTCAATACAAATCGGGAGATCCACTTGAAAGCCAGGGGTTTTCTGCTGAATTTACATCTGCCATTCGTCAGGGAGAACAAGATGGTCTGAACATACCTGAAGACAATTTGATTGAAGCTTTGAATTTATATGGAGGTAATAGGACGGATGTAAGTTTAATCAATGTCCAGGGTTCAGTTGAGGCAGCCAAGTTTTTACCTGATGGTAACGACTGGAGGAATAATTATGGTGACAATGCTCGTAATGCCGGTAACGACTGGATAATTTTGCGATATGCTGATATCCTGTTGATGCACGTTGAGGCTATCATGGGAGGTACAGGTTCTACTAGTAATCCGGCTGCTCTAGCGTCTTTCCAGGCGGTGAGGGATCGGGCAGGTTTAACGACACCGGTAACATCCATTTCACAAGATGATTTGTTATTGGAAAGAAGAGTAGAGTTCGCTTTTGAAAACCAAAGGTTTTATGATTTGCTTCGTTTTGGTGTGGCAGATCAGGTGTTAGGCGCCTACGCTGCAGAAATGGGATACACAGACTACAATGCCAGAAAGTTGTTACTGCCAATTCCTGCAAGAGAAATTAATAAAAGTGGAGGTCTTTTGACTCAAAACCCGTAAAAAATATCTGATCATGAAAAGTTTTTTAAATATAAATACATATAAGGCGACCATACTATCCATAGTGGTCCTGGTTGCTACTTTCTTTATTACTGGATGTGAAGATCTTGAACTTCCGGGTGCAAATTCCAAACCAGATACGATTCCACCGGATGCTGACTTTTCGTATGCGTCAGATCCTAATGATTTTACAATTATTAATTTCACAAACCTTTCAACGGAAGCGCTAAATTTTATGTGGGATTTTGGTGATGGGAACACTTCTACTGATAAAGATCCAGTCTTTACATTTGCTGAAGAAGGCACCTATCCGGTGACCTTAACAGCTACCGATGGTCTGGGTGTGACCAGTGCTATAACCATTGATGTAGAGGTAGCGCCTGGCCCGTACCAGCCAATCATATTGGAAGCTGGGTTTGAAGATGGTCAATTAGAAGGGGGTTCCGGTGATGGACGTGATTCCTGGAGAAACAGCGACTTAGGTGGCGTTATTCAAATTACTGGTAGCCCTGTTGTATCTGGTAGCCAGGGAGCAAAACTTCCCGGAGCAGGAGATATACGAATTGGTTACCAGGAAATCGTCGTTGACCCTGAGACCAATTATGATATCAGTTTCATTTACACCATGTTTGCTGAACCAACAGGATATATTACTGTTGATATTCTTGGTGTGACTGAAAATGGGGGCACGTTCACCTCACATGAAGACACACAGGACCATGTGGTTGGATCTGTCACAGTAAATGACCAGGAGGATCCCGAAGTTTATGTTGGGGCTTCCCTTTCATTTAATTCAGGAGCCAATGATGTCATCGCGATTTATTTTTACAATGACGGAATTACAGAATCAAGATTGGATGATTTCACCATTGAAATTGGAAGGGCTGGTGCCGTACCACCTTCTGCATCTTTCACCGCTGCGCAAAGTGAAACTGACTATTTGGAATACGCATTTAAGAATAATTCCAAGAATGCGGATTCTTATTTGTGGGATTTTGGGGATGGCAATACTTCAACTGAGGAAAACCCAACTCATTTATATTCCGAGGCTGGGGAGTACACTGTAATATTAACGTCTTCAAGTGAAGGTGGACTTACTGCCGATTTCAGTTCTAGTATTGACATTCAGGCTCCGGCTGAAGCTTCATTCGAGGTTGAAGAAATTAGCAGCACAGAGTATAAATTCACCAGCACATCAACAGGAGTAGGTATTTCTCTTTATTGGGAATTTGGCGATGGATATGGATTTGATGGCGATACGAATCCAATTAACCATACTTACAGTTCTGCCGGATTCTATACCGTGACACTCACGGCAACCAGCGAAACTGGCTTCGAAAGTGTGGCTACTTATACCTTGGCTGCGGGGCTTCCAAAAGTCGTGAATGGAGATTTTGAGGATAGCGACGGCACTAGCAAGAACGATTGGAAACCATCTTTAGGTTTCACAGGTGGAGAAGGAAATAGTGACCCATACAGTGGTAGTAGTGATGGAGCATTTCAGTTGTATGATGGAACTGATACTGAAAGTAAAACAAGGGGAGCAAAAATCGATGGGTCAAGGTGTGCAGTTGATGCAACCGGAACCGCAGATCCCGGTAATACGAGATATGCATATCAATCCATGACACTTGACCCAAATACTGAGTATTACCTGGAGTTTTCATACAACAATGCTAGTGGTACGATCGTAGCCGGTGAGATATTGGATGGACACTTTGCAGATGGTTCTGATGCGTATGCTGCGTCACTTGATGGATCCAGCTTAGTTGAAATTCAGGGAACGGCGGATAACGGTGAGGACATTGGCAACAGTTGGCGAACAATCAGGGCAAAATTCACTTCTAACGCAAGTGGTGAAGTGTCTATCTGGATGTGGGCATTTGGAGGTCAATCATATTATGACAATGTGAAAATCTTGCCAGCCTGGGTAGTTGAAAGTGGAGATTAAAAATAGTCGCTGACTGTTAAAGTATTAGCAGGTAAGCACTTTCAAAATAATTCAAAATAATTCAAAATTGCCCGGGCCTCAGGCCTGGGTAGTTTTCAACCTGAATGCAAATGTTGGTACGTTGTCCCTCATAGGCGATGAGAAAGAAGGTAAGTCTGAATAATCATTATATGTGATGGCGTTATATGCTATATTCAGCATCTGTGAAGTCCTGATTGACTATGTATCGATTACAGAGAATTAGATAGTGAGAACAATATGTGTGTAACTAGCTTGCTCAGGAATTTTTCCTGAGTAAGCTTATTTACCAACCTATTTTGAAGGTGGTGCCTTAAAAAGAAAAAATTGGTGGTATGCCTTTCAGTAGTAGCAGATACTACTTATGTAAAGGGATCTTCTGAATAGAAAGGACATTAAATGATTAAAGTGGTATTGAAATATATAATTGTTTGGGCACTGATATGTTCAGTTTTCTCCTGTCAAGAAGAGAAAAATGGATTATTGGTAAACAACCTGGAGGAATTCGATCAGGCAGTAGCGAATATCAAACCTGGAGAGACCATAACCATGGCCAATGGAACCTGGAAAGATGTGGAGCTGCAGCTGACAGGAATAGGAGAAGATGGGAAACCAATAAAATTGCAGGCCGAGACTCCGGGAAAAGTTATAATTTCAGGTCAATCAAATCTTTCTTTTTCAGGAGAATTTATTGAGATATCCGGGCTTGTTTTCAAAGACGGATACACACCTACGAGTGCAGTCATCTCTTTTAGAACCGATGTTGACGAAGTAGCCAATAACTCACGTGTAACGAATTGTGTCATTGACGGATTCTCCAACCCTGAGCGGTTTACCGGCGACCATTGGGTGCTGATGTATGGCAAGAACAATCGCTTTGACGCAAATTCATTGATTGGAAAAGTGAACCGGGGTGTCACCATGGCGGTGAAAATGGACACGGAGGCAAGTCAGGAAAATCATCACATCATTGAAAACAATTACTTTGGGCCTCGTCCTGTTTTTGGATCCAATGAAGGCGAAACATTACGAATCGGTACGAGCCATTTTTCAAGGTTAAATTCAAATACCATTATTCGAAACAACTATTTCGACCGGGTAAATGGTGAACACGAAATTATTTCCAGTAAAGCGTGTGGCAACGAGTTTACAAATAATGTATTCTTCGAATGTCAGGGAACACTCACCATGAGACACGGTACGAACACATTGGTCGAGAACAATTATTTCCTCGGAAATGGAAAGCCCAATACAGGTGGTATCAGGATAATCAATGAATACCAAACAGTAAGAAAAAATTACCTCGCTGGCTTGACCGGTCGGCGGTTCAGAGGTGCACTGGTCATCATGAACGGTGTACCAAACTCTCCACCTAACAGGTACAACCAGGTGGTGGATTCATACATGGAGAATAATATCGTGGTGAACTGTGACTACATCCAATTGTGTGCAGGAAGTGACGAAGAGAGATCAGCTACACCGGTAGGATCAACCTTCAAAAACAATCTGATTCTTGGCAATACAAATCCAAATCCTTTTACCATCTACGATGACGTTTCCGGAATCGAATTTTCAGGAAACAGGATGAGTGAAGGCTTAAACCCGCCATTTAAAGAAGGGTTTGAAACGGTTCCATTGGAATTGACTAAGAATGAAAATGGACTTCTGGCGCCTTCGTCAGAACTGGTTGATCGAATCGAATTTGGGCCAATAAAACTGCCCGTTACCAAAGAAGAAGTTGGGGCTAGCTATTATCCCAAACGTGAAATTCAGGGATCATTTGGTGTAGGAAATAAGACCACAGTAGCTCCGGGAACCAACACATTGTTACATGCAATTGAAAGCAGTCAATCAGGCGATATCCTGATCCTGAAAAATGGCGGTGAGTATGTTATGACAAAATATGCATTGGTCAATCATCCATTAACTATTCAGTCGGAAGAAGGTGAAAAAGCGGTGATCTTATCCGAGCGACAAAGCTTTTTCAGAATACAAAATGGTGGGGCACTTCAATTCAAAAACATTGTTTTTGATGGCGCAAGCTCGCCCGATCAATCAGGAAACAATGTCATCACCACCACCTATTCGATGAATCAAAACTATGCTTTGGTCATTGAGGATTGCGAAGTGAAAGATTTGGATAAAAACCATTCCTTTGATTTCATCAAACCAGCCAAGTACACCTTTGCTGATTCTGTAATAATTGTCAATTCCAAATTCACCAATCTAACCGGCTCTGTCCTGACGCTGGACATGGAGGTGGAAGATATTGGGAATTACAATGCAGAAAACATAAAAATAATCGGATCCACTTTTACGGATGTACAACATGAAATTGCAAATGTCTACAGGGGAGGAACCGACGAAAGTACGTTTGGTCCTATCATGACAGTCAAGGATATCCAGGTTTCAAATTGCGGACATGGCAAACGGAACAGTGCGAATGCAACATGGAGATTCCATGGTGTTCAGGACCTTGAGGTGAACAATGTTCAGCTAACAAATAGTAAAGGAATGGACCTGTTCATGACCGTGGGCGAGCCAATCACCAAATTATCCAATATCACCTTCAATAATTCTGAAGGATTGAAAACCAACAATGAGCCTTACGAGGCTGAGAACATAGTTGTCAAAAAATGAAGAAATTAATGACTATACTCATAGTTCCTCTGATCCTGCTTTGTGAGAAATCACAAAGTCAGGATTCAGAAAACGAACACCCTAATCTTATCCTCACCGAGGAAGGGGTTCAGGAAATGCGAGCTAGTCTTGGTAAGATCCCATTATTTGATCAGTCAGTTAGTGAAGTGCGTGAGCAGGTAGATGCTGAAATTGAAAGCGGAATTGAAGTTCCCATTCCAAAAGATCTGGCCGGAGGATACACCCATGAACAGCACAAGGCCAATTTTTTCACGATGCAAAAAGCAGGTGTACTTTTCCAGATTACCGGAGAAGAGAAATACGCCATTTACATCCGCGATATGCTACTGGAGTATGCTAAAATGTATCCAACACTGGATAAGCATCCTGCAGAAAGATCTTATGCCAGAGGAAAGCTGTTCTGGCAATGTCTGAATGATGCCAACTGGCTGGTGTATACAGCGCAAGCATACGATTGCATTTACGACTGGCTGGATGAAGAAACCGTCGCAAAACTCAATAGCGAGTTATTTCGGCCATTTGCGGACTATATATCCATTGAAAACCCAAAGTTTTTTAATCGACTGCATAATCACAGCACGTGGGGAAATGCCGGGGTAGGAATGATTGGATTGGTAATGAATGATGAAGAGTTGGTCGATCGCGCACTTTATGCTTTTGATGTGGAAAGTGAGTCGGGTTTGATTGATAATGATGGTGGTTCGCTGAATCTTCAAGGTTACAAAGAAGGGGGCTTCCTCGCGCAGATTGACCACTCTTTTTCTCCTGACGGCTATTACACGGAGGGGCCCTATTACCAGCGATATGCCATGTACCCTTTCCTGATTTTCGCTCAGGGCTTGGCCAACAAAAAGCCTGAATTGAAAATACTTGAATATCGGGATGGGCTGTTGATCAAGTCTGTTTATGCGTTGATCAATCAAACAAATGCCCAAGGGGAGTTTTTCCCGATCAATGATTCGCAAAAAGGAATGTCCCTTGCATCCAGGGAATTGGTGAATGCCGTGAGCATGGCCTACTATTATGGCGGAAATGATCCCGGATTATTATCTATCATTAAAGAGCAGGGTCGCGTACCACTCAATGATTCCGGGCTTGCGGCTGCTAAAGGCATTGCCGAAGGAAAAGCTCAACCCTACCCATATAAAAGCATCGAGCTAAGCGATGGCGCCGCTGGTGATGAAGGGGCGATAGGCATCATTCGGGCAGATAATTTGACGTTGGTCATGAAATACGCCAAACACGGCATGGGGCATGGTCATTTCGACCGCCTTGGTTTCCTTCTTTACGATGGGTATGGTGAAGTTATTCAGGATTATGGCTCTGCCCGGTGGGTAAACATTGAGCACAAAGATGGGGGAGGGTATCTGAATGAAAACCACAGTTGGGCAAAGGAAACGATTGCCCATAATACGTTGGTGGTGGATAAGGACTCGCATTTTGATCATAATGTGAAAGAAGCGGATAAAACAGCCGCCACACCTTATTATTTCTTACCCGGGGAAAAAGTGCAGATTGTCAGTGCCAAAGAAACAAATGCCTATCCGAATGTTGAGATGCATCGCACCATGGCAGTGGTAGAAATTGAGGAATTGGAAAATCCACTGATCATCGACCTGTTCTCGGTGCAGGCTCTGGAAGGCACAAGGTATGATTTACCGCTTTACTATCTGGGTGATATCATGTCTTCCAATCAGGAATTTGAAACCAACAATATCCTCCAACCAATGGGGGAGCATGACGGATATCAGCACTTGTGGCAGGAAGCCCAAACAAAAACCAACGGTGAAGTATTTCAATTTACCTGGTTTAACCACAAGAATTTCTTCACCATGAACTCGGTAGCACGTCAGGGTGATGAGGTTCTTTTAACAAGAATTGGGGCCAATGATCCACATTTTAACCTCAGAAGAGATCCTGGATTAATTCTCAGGAGGACGGGTGGCAATACATTGTTTGCTAGCCTGTATGAGATGCATGGTCAATACAGCTACTCAGACGAGATTCCCATTAATTCCTTTACTTCCATTGCAAATCTGGAAATTATTCATGAAGCGAAAGACTATGCGGTTATTCAATTTCAACTAAAAAGTGGGGAAAAATATCGATTTGCATTTTCGCTCATGGAAAAAGGAGAAAATAGTAAGCATAACATCAACGTGGAAGGCTGGTCGCTCGAATGGACAGGAATTTATGATTTTACAAAACTTAAATAAAAATACGAAATGAAAAGAAATAGCGAGAAATACATACTAACAGACAACATGGAATGGGAAGAGCTTGGCGGAGGAGTGTCCAGAAAGATGTTGGGCTATGACAATCAGATCATGATGGTATTAGTAAAATTTGAAAAAGGCGCTGAAGGCACACCTCACCAACATTTTCATACACAGGCAACTTATTGTGCCAAAGGGAAATTTGAATTTGAGATCGATGGCCACAAGCAGGTGATAAAAGCAGGTGACGGTGTTTACATGGAACCCAATCTGTTACATAGCGCTGTTTGTCTTGAGGAAGGAATATTGATCGATACATTCAGTCCTGTACGGGAAGATTTTCTGGATGGGTCCGGAGTTTCTTATTTCGGTAACAAGGAAGACTAAATCAGGTGATAACCTAAAAAACTAAAAATGAAAGTAAAAGGATTAAGATGGTGGATTATTGGGCTGGTTTGTCTGGCTACGATCATCAATTACATTGATCGGTCAGCGCTTTCAATCATGTGGCCTGACATTTCAGAAGATCTGGGCATGAGCAAAAATGATTATGCCCTCATCCTGAATGTATTTTTGGTGGCGTATGCCATTGGGCAATCCGTTTCCGGAAAGATGTTTGATAAAATCGGAACGAAAGCTGGTTTTGTTGTCTCTATTACGGTTTGGGGTATCGCTACCGCGCTGCATGCATTGGCCCGGGGTGTTTTGTCCTTCAGCTTATTCCGGGTGCTCCTTGGTTTGGGTGAAGCCGGTAACTGGCCCGGCGCTGTCAAAAGCAATGCGGAGTGGTTCCCTGTCAATGAACGAGCTTTTGCACAAGGAATATTCAATTCCGGGGCAGCAATGGGGTCCATCGTCGCGCCACCATTGATAGCTGTTGTTTGGGTGGCCATAGGCTGGAAAATGACCTTTTTACTATTGGGATTGCTTGGTATAATTTGGGTAATTCCCTGGGTTATATTTAATAAAAACCTTCCGGCAAAACATAAGTGGATCACCGACGAGGAAAGGAAATACATTCTGGCCGGTTTGGAGCAAAAAGAAGAAGATGAGCAAAAGCCCGGATTGAGCATGACACAAATCCTGTCCCACCGTGAATCCTGGGCGGTACTTGCCTCAAGGTTTTTTGTTGAGCCTATTTGGTGGCTGTTTGTAGGCTGGATGCCCATCTATCTGGCAGATGTTTATGGATTTGATGTCAAAGAAATAGGTCTGATGGCATGGGTGCCATATGTAGGGGCCGCTTTGGGCAGCCTTTCCGGAGGGTACTTTTCCGGACGTTTGATGACCAACGGGGCGACTGTAGACAAGGCTCGTAAAAAGACCGTGTTGGTAGGATGTGTGATCATGTTTTTAGGTTTGATTGCTACCATTTTGGCAGCTGATACAGCCATAAAATTTGTGGTCATTGTAGCGGCTGTGTTGTACGGATTTCAATTTGTCATCTCCAATATTCAAACTATTCCAAGTGATTTGTTTAGTGGAAAATCGGTTGGCTCGTTGGCCGGACTTGGAGGAACTGTCGGAATTTTCTCTGTGATTATCATGAACTTTTTGGTTCCATTCATCACAGACAATTATTCCTATACACCAATTTTTATAATGATCGCTGTGTTTGTCCCGTTGGGATACCTTTCGATCAGTTTTTTTGCAAAAGAAATTAAGCCGATTGGCTAAATCAATAATATTAATTAATCACTAATCGATAATGTAATCATGGGAAAAGAACAAGGAATTAAAGTAGCAATAGTAACCGGAGCAACCGGTGGTATCGGATTTGAGGTAGCCAGGAGGTTAGGAAAAGATGGGTATACTGTCATTTTGAATGGCATCGAGGACGAGGCCGGAGCTAAGAGAGTGGAGGAATTGGCAAGCGAAGGAATTACAGCCGAATATTATGGTTTTGATGTGACCAATGAAGATGAAGTAAATTCAAATATTAAGGCCATTGGAGAAAAATATGGAAGAATTGATGTGCTGGTCAATAACGCTGGTGGTTTAGGCGGAAGGTCACGGTTTGAAGAAATGACCACTGAATTTTACAGAAAAGTGATGGCACTTAACCTGGATTCTGTGTTTTTTACATCAAGGGCAGCTATTCCATACCTTAAGAAAGGAGAAGATCCTACCATTATCAACTACACCTCGAATGCTGGGTGGAATGCCGGAGGACCGGGAGCCGGAATCTATGGGACATCTAAAGCGGGTGTTCACGCCATAACAAGGGCCTTGGCGAAAGATCTGGCAGAATATGGAATCAGGGTCAATGCCGTATCACCTGGAACCATTGATACGCCATTTCATGCTCAGATTAAATCTACTAAGCCGGATGTATTTGCTTCATGGAAGAACAATATTCTGTTGGGAAGGTTAGGCCAGCCTGAAGAAGTAGCATCAGTGGTCTCATTCTTAGCAGGTAAAGATGCTTCCTTCCTTACTGCCGAAACAATCCAGGTAGGGGGCGGTCAAGCTCTGGGAATATAAGAGCCAGGTAAAGCAGTGGATCATCCGCTGTTTTTGAATAATTTAAACTTAATATCATACGATATGAATCTAAAAGGGAAAGTAGCTGTAGTTACAGGGGGAGCACGGGATATTGGTCAGGCGATCTGTATCAAGCTGGCAAAAGAAGGAGCCAAAGTGGTTGTGAACTACTTTGGCAGTAAGAAGGATAGTATAGATACATTGGCAGCAATAGAAGCTGTAGGTGGTGAGGCCATCGCCGTTCAGGCTGATGTAACCAAACAAAAAGATATCGACAACCTGGTCGCTAAGACTAAAGAGGCTTTTGGTGAAAAGGTACACATCCTTGTGAACAATGCAGGTGGCCTTTTTGCCAGAAAAACCATCGAAGAGATTGATGAAGACTTCTATAACCTGGTGATGGATGTCAATTTCAAAGGTACCGTATTTGTCACGAAAGCCTTCAAGACATTGATGGGAGAGGGTGCTTCCATTATCAACCTGGCATCCCAGGCAGGACGAGATGGAGGAGGCGCAGGATCTGCCATTTACGCTTCTTCGAAAGGAGCAGTGATGACCTTAACCCGAAACTGGGCGAAAGAATTTGGCCCACAGGGTATCAGGATCAATGCCGTTTGTCCGGGTTTGATCGGTACGAAATTCCATGATGATTTTACCAAGGATGAAGTAAGGGCCAAAGTTGCCGGAAGTACACCATTGAGGCGAGAGGGCAGGGCTGATGAAGTAGCAGATCTGGTTGCTTACCTAGCAAGCGACGAGTCATCGTTCCTGAATGGGAATAATGTTGATATAAATGGAGGTTTGGCCTTTTCTTAAATGGGTCAAACTTCCCTGGATATATTTTCAGGGATCATTTTAGTCGCAGTTGGAGTAATCTCTGGTTTTCTGAATGTGGCGGCAGGAGGTGGTTCCTTGTTGACATTGCCGATGATGATATTCATGGGGCTGACTCCTAATTTTGCAAACGCTACCAACCGGGTAGCGATTCTTATGCAGAATGTATTTGCTATCAGGAAATTTAAAACGTCCGGATTGGTTGATGGGAAGTACAGCATTTATTTAGGATTGGCCGCTATTCCGGGTGCAGTTTTAGGAGCGCTGCTGGCAGTGGATATCAAAGGTGAATTGTTCGCCCGGATCCTGTCAGTTGTCATGATCATCGTTGGGGTAACAATCCTGATGGGTAAAACAAGGCTTGCTATCAGAAAAAAGGAATCGGATGCCATTAGAGCCAATTGGATATCGATTTCAAGCTTTTTCCTGATAGGGATATATGGTGGCTTTATTCACGCCGGGGTAGGGTTTATCATCATTCTGGCCCTGGAATTACTGGGGCATAGTTCCATGGCAAAAATTAATAGCATTAAAGTCATCGTCGCATTTATTTACACTTTGACTGTTGTATTGGTTTTTGCAATAGGGAATGTAATTAACTGGAAATACGGCCTGACCCTTGCTATCGGAACCTCCATTGGTGGATGGCTGGGAAGCTATTTTTCGATCAAAAAAGAAGACAAATGGATAAAGAGGTTGCTCTTTTTAACCATACTGGGGCTTTCGATAAAGCTCTGGTTTTATCATTAATGTTTGATTAGATGGTAGTGGTGATGAATTATTCTTCTGGAAGTGTGTGTGAAAGATGAATTTGGTAAAATTCAATTTGAAATAGCTGGGACTTGAAACATCGGGTAACTCATATTGGGCTATTGATATGTATGATCATTACTTTGGTGATTCATAATACCTGTTCAAGGGAAACAGAAAATGGTGTTATGGAAGATTTGGTTCCATGGTGCGTGGTGACCTTTGATTCCATGGAAAGGCCTCCAGCCGAGCGTATTTCCATGCTTAAGGATATGGGCTTTACAAAGTATGGATATGAAATGAGGTCCGGATATCCGTTTTATCTGAAGGAAGAGATTGAATTGGCTTATGAAAATGGAATTGAAATCACATCTGTATTTCTTTGGTTAAATGCCAAAAGAGATAGCATCGGGAAATTAAGTTCTGTTAACAAAAGGATACTTAATATTCTTGAAGACTCAGAGGCAAAACCAACTCTATGGTTGAGCATGAGCCAGAATTATTTTGAAGGACTCGATGAGGAGAAGTCCATGAAACTTGCATTAGAGTACGTCAGGTATATTAAAGATAAGGCAAATGACGTAGGATGTAAAATTGCCTTATATAATCACCATGGCTGGTTTGGAAATCCATATCATCAGGTTGAAATTATTGATTCGTTCAATAGAGGTGCTCTCACGATGGTTTTTAATTTTCACCATGCACATGATTATATTGATCATTTCCCGGCAATCGTGAGTAAGATTAAGCCCTACCTATCACATGTCAACATCAATGGGATGAAAAAACATGGCCCTCAGATATTAACTGTCGGTGATGGAGATTTTGAATACCAAATGGTGAAAACCCTATTGGATGAAGGATATGAGGGCTCCTGGGGAATTTTAGGCCACGTCGAATCTGAAGATGTTCAAAAAGTCCTTTCTCAAAATGATAATGGGTTTAACAGACTAATTTCTAAATATGAGATAGAACTTGATGAAGCGGAGGAGGAAGTATTATGAAAAGGTTAATTAAATTTTTATTGGCTTTTGGTCCCGGGATATTCGCAATAGGATACACCATAGGAACGGGCAGTGTTACCTCCATGATCGTGGCTGGCAATAACTTTGGAATGGACTTGCTCTGGGTATTGTTTTTCAGCTGTCTTTTCTCAGGTGTGTTGATCTATGTTTCTGGCACCTACTATTTATCAACTGGGGAAACTGCCTTGTTCGCCATTAGAAAGCATTTGCCATGGGGAAAATTCCTGGCAATTGCCATTCTTATCGCGGTGGGTGTTGGTCAATGGAATTCGTTGATAGGAATTTTAGGGATAACCTCCAATGTGGTGTTTGAAATACTGGTGATCAATTTTGAAGGCCTTCAGGGCCATAAATATTTTGTGGTATTGGGATTGGCCATTTTAATCATTGGGATATTCTATTTTCTATTGATAAAAGGAAATTATACCCTATTTGAAAAAGTATTGGCCCTTTTCGTTTCGATGATGGGATTGTCGTTTGTTTTCACCCTGTTTTTCGTTTTTCCATTACCTTCAGAGATCATTTTGGGCCTTGTTCCAAAAATTCCGGAGGTAGAAGGAGCAGGAATCCTCATCGCTGCCTTTGTTGGGACTACCATGGCGGCAGCAACGTTTCTTTCAAGGCCCCTGTTTATCCAGGGAAAAGGCTGGACGAAGGCTGATTTTAAAACCCAGCGGAATGATTCCATCATAGCAGGTGTATTGATATTTACCATCAGTGGATCGATCATGGCAGTAGCAAGTGGTAGCCTATATGGTTCAGGTAAAGAAATTACACATGTGCTGGACATGTCAGGAGCTTTGGAGCCATCACTCGGAAAATTTGCGGTTAGTATTTTCTTTGCCGGGACATTGAGTGCTGGCCTTTCATCAATTTTTCCATGTCTGATGATTGTTCCTCTCATGATCGGGGATTATAATTCTGGTGAACTGGATGTAAAATCATCTCGCTTCAAGCTTATTACAGGTATGGCAAGTCTTGTGGCATTAAGTGTTCCGGTTTTTGGGTTCAACCCAATTCAGGGTCAGATTATCACGCAGGTGTTTAATGTATTTGCCTTACCATTGGTCGTCATGAGTTTCCTGATTTTGTGGAATAGAAAAAATACCGGTTTGCCTGGTAAAAGAATCGGGACAAACAGCATCATGATCGGTGCATTTGTATTCTCCATCATCATCATGGTCAATGGTTTAGTGGACATTTTTGGATAGTTATGAAGAGTTTTGAAATGAAAAGAAAAAATGATCAATACTTAATTATGAATACTTTCATTCAACTAATATTAATATCAACACTGAGTATTTCTTTTATGAGGTGTAGCCCATCTCAAAAGAGTAACTCTGAAAATGCCGATCAAGAGCCGGAAAATTCTCAGCAAGCCAATACCATCCTTCCCAGTGATGTGATTTCTTCCCTAGACATATGGAGCATTTTACTGGGCAATGGCGAGAGCCACAAGGAACTAATAGGCTTTGAGCACAAAGATTATTTCTACACTGCAAATGATGGTACCAATTGGGTGGTTTACAAAGCACCAAATGGTGGCATCACCTCACCGAATTCACATAATACCAGAACGGAATTAGGGCAAAAAGATCATTGGACACCTAAAACAGGTGGTAAACTGACAGGCACCTTGAAAGTGATGCATGTATCTACATCGGGTGATGCCCGTGTTGCGGCATCCTACTCCGTGGTTGTCGGACAGATCCATAGTGGCGATGGACATGAAAATGAGCCTCTAAAGATCTTCTATAAAAAATTCCCGGGTCATGAAAAGGGCTCTGTTTTCTGGAACTATGAAATCAATACAGAAGGTGATAACTCCAAGAGATGGGATTATTCGACGGCTGTTTGGGGTTATGATATGGCTGTTACAGGAAGTAGTTCCGACAGCTACCCACCGGAACCTGAAGACGGGATTGCGTTGGGGGAGGAGTTTAGCTATGAGGTGAATGTATTTGAAGGCATCATGTATCTCAATTTCAAAAGTGAAGGTCATGAGACAAAGACATTTACGAAAAACCTCCTGGCATCCGATTATGTCAATAAATCAGACATCCCTCAGCAAATATGGGATTTGTACAGTGTCATCGGGCGCGATGGGACCGAGCGTCCGAATGCTTATGAGGGTGAAATGCAGTTTTTCAAGCAGGGGGCTTACAACCAGACCAATGGCCGCGATCCTGAAACAAATATGGTGTGGAGTACCGGATCTGAAACCTTTGATGGCGATGTGACTCAACAATACGCCAACGGTAGTTATGCCGAAGTTTGGTTTAGAGAATCATTTGTGGGGCCTGGCACAAAACCAATGGATTAATGGAGAAAAGAGGAAAGTCACGACGCATGTTTATCAAAAAGGCAGGGATTCTTGGCATTTTAGCGCCATTGTCAACCCATTCTTTTGGTCAATTTTTGCAGGATGACGCTCCTTTGGATGTACATGTGTTTTCCAAACATTTACAGTTTTTGGATTACAAAGGCGCTGCTGAGTCGGCGGCAGAAATTGGTTTTAAGGGCTTGGATCTTTCGGTTCGCCCAAAAGGCCATGTGCTACCGGAAAATGTAAAGCTGGATTTACCTAAGGCCATTAGAGAAATCAAAAAGGCTGGATTAAGCTGCGAAATGATTACCACTGCGATTTCTGATGTGGCCAATCACGAAGATGTTGATGTCATTAAGGTTGCAGCGGAAGAAGGCGTAAAATTTTATCGAAGCGACTGGTTTGATTACAAAGAAAGTTTATCACTGGAAGAATCCCTGGATTACTACAAAGAAAAAGTAAAGCAGTTAAGCGAACTAAATAAGGAACACAATATCGTGGGATGCTATCAAAACCACTCGGGGCTCAAAATAGGAGCATCGGTTTGGGAAGTAGAAAAGATCCTCGAGACGGCTAATCCTGATTTTTTTGGCGTACAGTACGACATACGACATGCTGTGGTAGAAGGTGGTCGGTCCTGGCCAAACGGGATAAAATTACTCCGGCACCATATCAAAACAATCGCACTTAAAGATTTTAAATGGGGTAAGGTTGATGGAAAATGGCAAATAGTGAACGTGCCCATTGGTGAGGGCATGGTTGACTTCCTTAGCTATTTCAAAATGTTAAAGAGTTATGGTTTGAAACCACCGGTATCACTGCATCTTGAATACCCACTTGGTGGCGCTGACAAGGGAAAGTTTGAAATCACCGTCGACAAAAAAGTTGTGTTTAATGCTATGAAAAAAGATTTAGGAGCCATTCAGAATTTTTGGAAAGAGGCTTGAACTTAAAAAATATTACAATGAGAATATTACTATTATTTTTTGCGTCAATTATCCTTTTCTCGGGCTGTGGAAACACCGAAACTGCTTCCGGTATTTGGGTCAATAATGTTGAAGAATTGAACCAGGTAATAGCCAATGCACAGCCTGGTGATGAAATCATCATGGCCAATGGTGAATGGAATGATCTACAAATTCGCTTTTTCGGTAAGGGAAAGGAGGGTCAACCAATAACATTGAGGGCGGAAACACCCGGGCAAGTAATCATCCAGGGTGCATCTGATCTGAAATTAGGTGGTGAATACCTTGTTGTAGAGGGTTTGTTTTTCACAAATGGGGCATCTCCTTCTGAAACAGTTATTCAATTTGCCATTGATAGTGATAACGTAGCCAACAACTGTCGGGTAACCAATTGTGTCATCGAGGACTACAACAAAGCCCAACGGAACTTTCAGGACCTTTGGGTTCGGTTCAAAGGGCGTCACAATCAGCTCGATCATTGCTATCTGGCAGGGAAATCAAATAGAGGCCCTACCATTAGAATCGATTTAAATGGTAATGAGAATATAAAAAATTATCACAAGATCAACCATAATCATTTTGGCTTCAGACCTCCAAAGGGAGGCGCAAGTGCGGAGACCATTCAGCTGGGAACGAGTGGTACATCTATGACACCGAGCCATACCATTGTCAGCGACAACCTTTTTAACAGATGCAATGGTGAAGTGGAAGTCATTTCCAGTAAATCTAATTTCAATGAATTCAGGAACAATGTATTCTACAAAAGTGAAGGATCGCTTGTCACACGTCATGGAAATTACTGCATCGTTGATGGAAATTATTTCATTGGAGATGAAAATAATGAACAGATCGGAGGAATTCGATTGATTGGTACCGGTCATTGGGTCACCAACAATTATTTCTATAACCTAAAGGGTAAGGTATTCAGAAGTCCGTTGGCGGTCATGAATGGCATTCCAAAATCACCTCAAAACAGATACATCCAGGTCACAGATGTCGTAGTAGCTTATAATTCATGGATCAATTGCACATCCCCCTGGCAGTTTGGCGTAGGATCAAATGTAGATCAAAAAGAAGTGCTTCCGGCATCGGAGATAAGGTCAGAAACCCCTATTCGAACCATTCTTGCCAATAATGTGATCTATAATGCCGAAGGTGATGACCAGCCAATTGTTCTCCATGACTCAATTGATGGTATCGACTTCAAAAGCAATGTGATCAACAATCAAGGGCTAGGTTTTAGAAGTGTCGAAGGCCTAAAAGAGGTGGATTTCACGATTAAGGAAATAGAAGAATACATTTGGGCGCCTTCCAATTCGATCCCTGATGTGGAAGTGTACCATGGTTTTGAATTTGATCAGATCACAAAAGATATTTTTGGAAATTCCAGGGATGAAAACAATTCAATTGGTGCGGTTTCAGGAGTTTCTGAAAAAACTCCAAATATCATGGATTTCTCAAAATACGGACCTGATTGGTATGATCCCGCACCTGCTGATAAAGAACCTAAAATTCATTCGGTAAGCACTTCGGAGGAGTTAATAGATGCAATGTCAAAAGTTGAGGATGGGGATATTGTTGAATTGACCGAGGCTCGATATGAATTAAGCAAATCCTTGAATATTGATAAAAAACTGACAATTACCTCCGCAGATGCTAAAAACAGGGCGACTATCTTTTACAATGGGCCGGATGAAACTTCAGCTTTTATAATGAACCCAAAAGGCCATCTCATTTTGAAAGCAGCTAAACTGCAAGGATCAGGAGGAAATTATGCATTTACCACTTTGAAGGAAAACATGTCAAGCCTTTATAACCTAACTGTCCAGGATTCAGAATTATCAAACTTTGATTTTGTACTCAAAGCATACAAATATTCATTTTCTGAATACATCAAATTTGAATCTACAGTCATTAAAAACTGTAACAATGGGCTGGATCTTTCTTCAGAAGATGATGACAAAGGTGAGTACAATGCAGAAAACATTTTTATCTACGATTGCCGGTTTGAAAATGTCGATCAAAATGTGATTGACTACTACCGTGGTGGCTACGATGAGTCAACAGTTGGTGGAAACCTTGTGATTAAGGGAAGTACGTTTACCGGATGTGGCAGCAAGGAAAAGAATTGCGTGCTGATCAATACCTACGGCATCATCAATGTGGATATATCCGAAAGCACATTCCGGAATAACAATGTGAAATTGGTCGCGAGGCTTTGGGGTGCTAAAAACAATAGCGAATCCGACAATACCATCGAGAATTCCGGTAAGATCATTACTGAGCAAAATCTACCATTAAAGTTGATATATTGATGATGCGATACCTGGTTTTTACAATTCTTATTATTTCAATATCGGGTTGGGCTTTTTCTCAGACCATTCCATCTGATCATGTAGTAGGCAATGACGAACTAGCCGGATTGTTGCAAGACGAAGCTCGCAAGCAAATCACGTCAGGAGGTGAAATTTCTGAAGACGAGCTGGCGGAATACTTCCGTCAAAAATTCTCAGAGCGGTTTTTCTACGATTACCGAACATTTGACGAGCGGCTTCCTCATTACAATGCAGTTTTTGACAACCAGGAGAATCATATGGAGCGTGCCTTGGATCACATGGGCAAATACGCCGATTCAACTCAGTGGGTGCTCCCTTTCAATTACCTCACTGGAGAACCAGTTGATGCCTATGCGATGAGGCACCTGGCACGTCAGCATAAGATGGTGGATATTGCTTTGTATTATTTCAATTCAGGCAAGGACCCCAAATACATCCTGTATTTTGAGAACCAAATGCGTTCGTTGAATGCAGCTCTTGTAGCGGACAAATACGAAACAATTGAAGATGGAAACGGTGTTTATGAAGCATTCAGATCGGGGTATCGAATACTTAACTGGCTTTGGGTCCATAATATGTTTCTCAATGAATCCGAATATTCAGATGAAGACCAATTGAGAACCATCGCCACCTTACTTCAGCACGGCCAGCATCTCTATGAAACAAATGATGTATTTGTGCCTGGAAACCATCAGACCCGGGGAATGTCAGCTCTTGCTATGCTGTCGATCCTGTTCAGGGATTTTGATGGGACTGATCTGTGGTTTGAGAGATCCATGCTAAGGCTAAGCGAACATCTTGAAAGGGAAATCAATGAGGATGGATTTCAGTTCGAGCGCTCGGTACACTACCACATGAGCGATATCAACAACTATTATTATGTCTATCAATTAGCCAAAATAAATGGGATTGAAATCGATAAAGCATGGGAGGATAAACTAAGGGGGCTTTTTACCACTTTGGTTAAAATAGCTTACCCTGACCGATCGGCACCCGTCCTTCAAGACGATACTGAAATTCCCTGGGCAGAGAAAAATGATATTTCAGCTGCCATGACTTTGGGTTATTTGCTATTCGAAGACCCTGAATTTGGCTATTTCGCATCGAATAAAGTTGACGATCGGGTTTACTGGTTTTTGAGCAATGACCAAATTAAGATCCTTGAAAACATTCAGGAGCAAAAGCCCGATTACGGTTCATTGTCCTTTAACGAGACAGGTTATTTTGTCATGCGGCAAGGCTGGGGTGAAGCTGATAAAATGATGATTATCACAGCCGGTTTAGATGATGAAAAACCCGATCATCAGCATGGTGATATGCTGGGCATTCAGGCCATGGCAAATGGGCAGGCCATTCTCCCCAATTACCAGGTGCGCTACTCGCTCAAAGATTTTGAATTTTTCAAGAACTCCATGGTTAAAAATGTCGCGTTGGTAGATGATGAATTGCAAGGGAAAGAATGGACCTCCAATAAAGGTGGAAGTGGGTTTGGTAAGTTCCTCGACCTACCTAATCCTGAAGTAATTGCCTGGAAGATCCATGACGATTTCGACTTTTTTGCCGGGAGACATGATGGATTTGAAAATGTGGGAGTAAAATATTCCAGACAGGTAATTTTTGTAAAGAATGAATTTTGGATTGTGAAGGATAACTTCCAATCAGATGATATTCACGATTACAAACAAGTTTGGCAAGGAGATTATACAGATGAAAACGGCCCCAATCTGTTGAGGGCAAATGCCCCGGATGCTACTGGCCATGATATTTTACAACTCAGGCAAACTGATTCAATATATACTTCCGGAACACGTGGAAAGAGATGGAGTGTGGTTGCTAAATCCAATCAAAAAAAATTCAGCTTTCTCACAGTCATATACCCATACCAGGGTTATAGTAACCGGTTGGATGAAGAAAAGGATATGTTGATGATTGGGAATTGGAAAGTAAATGATTCTGGATGGAATGTAGTTGGAGAAAATGCTGTTAGCATAAGTAATGATAATCAGGCCTGCTTGTTTGGGGTCACTCGGTTAAACCATGGCGAATTGAAAATTGTATTTTCCGAGGGATCTGATGTACATGTTTCTGTAGAGGATGGAAAAGCCTCAATAAAATCAATTGGCGATGGTACCTCAACCATCACAGTAATTCCAACAGGAAATAAGAACAAGATAACTAAAGAGCTAAAACCTGGTGAAGAATGGGATTTTAATCTCAATTGAAAATGAAAAGAGTTAGAATAATGGATATGAGAAAAGAAAGAAAAAGAATGCCGCTCAAAAGTTTACTTATCATTTTACAGGTATTCATAGCATTTGGAGTTTTGGCGCAGAATCCGGATTTACCACCAGGAGGGAATTTTGATTTGACCAGATGGAAAGTCACATTACCTGATCAGACAGAAGCGCTTGAACAGGAATTGACAGATGGTTTTGAAAGTCCTAATGAATTTTACACCGACCCGGCGACCGGCGCCATGGTATTCAGGTGCCCGAATAATGGAGAGACTGGTGGCAGCACCTATCCTAGAAGTGAACTCAGGGAAATGCTGCGGGCAGGAAACACCAGCATCAGCACCACAGGCATAGGACTCAATAACTGGGTCTTTTCATCTTCTAGTCAGGCAGTACAGGATGCATCCGGCGCAGTTGATGGGATTATGACCGCGACTGTTGCAGTAGACCATGTTTCTACCACGGGGGAATCCAGTAAAATTGGCCGGGTCATTATTGGGCAAATTCACGCCTCGGACAATGAGCCCTGCAGGCTATACTACAGAAAGCTTCCGGGGAATGAGCTCGGTTCTATTTATGTGGCTCATGAGCCCAATACCGGTTCGGAGCAATGGTATGAAATGATAGGCAGCAGAAGTAGCAGCGCCTCCAATCCTTCAGATGGTATTGCTCTGGGTGAGCAGTTTAGTTATGAAATCAAAGTGGAAGGAAATACCCTTACTGTGACCATCATACGAGAGGGGAAATCTGATGTACAGGAAGTCATTGATATGAGTGCAAGTGGTTATGAAGATGACTGGATGTATTTCAAAGCGGGAAACTACAACCAGAACAATTCAGGTGATGAGGATGATTATTGTCAGGTGTCGTTTTTTGAACTGGATGTCGATCATGGAGAGGAATCCCCAATTACGGGAATTGAAGATATTCAGCAGAATTCAGGTGGTTTGATTTACCCCAATCCGGTAGATTCGATGGTCACCATTGAGTATGAATTAGAAGATGCAGCGCATGTGAAAATCACCATTTATTCTCCTTCGGGTAAAATGGTTTCTGAATTGGTAGATGAATTCCAGCAATCAGGGTTAAGGAGGGCCGATTGGGCGCCATCAAGTAATTTGCCCAACGGTATTTACCTGGCAGATATAAAAATTGGCAAGGAGAGAAGAACGCATAAAATCATGTTAAACCATTAATCCAATCACATCACCAATGAAGTGCCTTATGCCTCGAGCTTTTCTGTTTATCATCCTAATTATTCTGAACTGGAAAGTTGGGGCGCAGAACTTTGATGCTCCATCAGACATCCCGAGGTTTCAATCCTTCATAAGTGGATGCAAATTGCAGGCGCCAACAAGCGTCACTTCGGCTACTTCACAGGAATTAAACAATGGCTACACATCAGATCAGTTTTATGTAGTGGAAGATGATAAAATAGCTTTTAATCAGTCCGGGGCAAGCATGCGGACTGAGCTCAGGCATGAGACGAACTGGTTGCTTTCTGAAGGTGACCGTTCGTTGCATGGACGTTTGAAATTTGTTCAGCAAACTTGTGACCAGGTAACGGTGGTTCAAATACACGACGATGCCAATGCCGGTAGCGGGCCCAACAAGCCGCTTTTGAGGATTTATAAGCATTTGACCAAATCCCAGGGGAATCATCTGTGGGCTGCTATAAAGACCAATGAAGGAGGCGAAAACACCCAGCATGTGGATTTAGGATCGGCGCCTTCCGGATACTTTGATTGGGATGTGGTATTAGAAAATGGCGCGCTAATCATCAACATCGATGGAGTTGAAAAGGCCAACGAAGATGTTTCATTCTGGACATCGCCAAGTTACTGGAAGGCAGGAGTGTACCTTCAGGATGATGGCGAGGCAACCGTCTATTTTGATGAGCTCTACGAAGGTGGTCAGGCTGATGTCATTTTATCGGTAGAACGAGATATTTTCACTGGTGTCGACATTTATCCTAACCCTACTTCTTCGATTGTAACCATAGAGTTTGATACCAATAATTTCATTGGTGGATCCATAAGCCTTTATACTGTTGCAGGGAAAGTTCAGCAAAAATCTTCAATTGAGGGCCGGAAAATGGAATTGAAAATGGTTGATAAGCAAGGTCTCTATTTTGTGAAGGTGCAGAAAGGAGACCAGTCAAAAACCTATAAAGTAATTAATAAACCAGACTAGAACTAAACATTATAAATTTTAACATTATGAGTAATAAGGTTGTAACATTTGGAGAGATCATGTTGAGGCTGGCCCCGCAGGGTTTTCTTAGATTCTCGCAAGCAAATAATTTTGATGTAGTCTATGGGGGTGGCGAATCCAATGTTGCCGTTTCATTGGCCAATTACGGTGTGCCTGTCGATTTTGTTACCCGCCTTCCAAAAAACGATATCGGGGAGTGTGCCCTGATGGAAATGCGAAAGCAGGGTGTGAATACGCAAAACATCATATTTGGTGGTGATCGATTGGGAATTTACTTTCTGGAAACCGGTGCAGTAAGCCGAGGAAGTAAAGTAGTATATGACAGGGCTCATTCCGCAATGGCCGAGATTGAAGCAGGTATGATCGATTGGGACAAAGTATTTGATGGCGCTGCATGGTTTCATTGGACAGGCATTACGCCTGCTATTTCACAAGGAGCAGCAGATGCTTGCCTGGAGGCAGTAAAAGCAGCTTCTGAGAAAGGGATCACCATTTCCACCGACTTAAATTACCGGGCTAAACTTTGGAAATATTGTGATGCAGGGAAGCGTGAGGAAATCATGGCTGAGCTGACTTCTTATTGTGATATTGTGCTTGGAAATGAAGAAGATGCAGAGATGCATTTTGGTATCAAACCAGAGGGGATTTCAGTTCAGACTGAAGGTCACAATGTCAAGGCGGAAGCATTCCTTTCTGTTTGCCAGCAGATGATGAAAAAATTCCCAAGGGCCAAAAAAGTTATTACTACGCTTCGTGGATCCATTTCTGCCTCTCACAACACGTGGGCAGGTGTGCTTTACGACGGAAAGAAATTGTACGAAACCCGCCAGTACCAGATCACTCATATTGTAGATAGAGTAGGAGGAGGAGATTCCTTTATGGGAGGCCTGATTTATGGACTTCTAACTTATCCTGAAGACGATCAGAATGCATTGGATTTTGCAGTAGCAGCATCATGTTTAAAACATACCATTAAGGGAGATGCAAATCTTGTGACGGTCGCAGAAGTGGAGAAATTGATGGGCGGCGATGCTTCTGGCAGGGTAAGCAGATAATTTAAACTGAGTTCGATATATGAAAATTAGTTTTTTAATTGAAATGGCCATAATTCTCCTCTTGGGAGGAGATACAGAGGTGGGTTCATTAAAAAAAAATCATTTCAAGTAAAAAAACACCTTGTAAAAACCTTAATAAAAACATGGATTGATATATAACCCACCACTAATCCACCAGTTGGCGAAAATAGATGGTGTTTTTATTAAAGTTTTAAATCGAACTCAAGCTAATTAAAAACCATTCCATTTTAATCATGGGCAAGCTAAGGGTAAAACGTATCCGTAGCACGCCTTTCTATTAGAATCAAGGGGTTGTCACAGGTAATACGTATCTGTGGCGCCCATTGATTTAAAATGAACAACTTAAACATAAACAGATGGCAAATTTTTCAAGAATTGAAGTAGCACTAAAGATGAAAAAAACGGGTTTGGTTCCGGTGTTTTTTCATGAAGATATAGATGTTTGCAAAGATGTGGCAAGTGCGTGCTATGAGGGTGGCGTGCGCGTGTTTGAATTCACCAATAGAGGTGACCGGGCACATGAAGTGTTTCGTGATTTGATTATATGGGCACAGAATAACCTTCCAGAGTTAATCATTGGTATCGGTTCTGTGGTAGATGCCCCAACCACCGCTTTGTACATTCAGTTGGGTGCTAATTTTATCGTGTCGCCCATTCTCAATCCCGAAATGGCTAAAATCTGCAACCGAAGAAAAATCTCCTGGAGCCCGGGTTGTGGGACACTAACGGAAATCTCCAATGCCGAAGAGCTTGGCGCTGAAGTTGTGAAAATATTTCCCGGATCATCAGTAGGAGGAGCTGAATTTGTAAAAGCAGTAGCCGGTCCATGTCCATGGACGAGCATCATGCCAACCGGAGGAGTAGATACCACCAAAGAAGACCTGAAAAAATGGTTTGACGCGGGCGTCCATTGTGTCGGAATGGGATCAAAGCTGATAACAAAGGAAATTCTGAAAAATAAAGACTATGAATTACTGACCAGTAAAGTCAGTAGCATTATCAGTTCCATTGATGATATTCGTGGTGGCACGCTAAGGATTTCAACATCATAATGATCAATAAGAACTCCATGTCATGAAGGGAAAGGAAAATTTGAAAATATTTGTGATTGACGACGACGATACATCCAGGTTTTTGACTACCCGAATGCTTGAGCTGGTTAGAAACCAGCAAGAGTTTATATGTCATGAATTCAAGTCAGCATTGTGTGCTTTGGACTTTTTATCAAATCGCCAAAATATCTGGCCCGATGTTATTCTTCTGGATATCAACATGCCCCTAATGAGTGGGTGGGAATTTATTGACAGGGTATTGGATCAGTGGGACCTATTTACCAAAACAAAACTCTATATGCTTTCAAGTTCCAATCATCTTCTCGATTTTGAGCAGGGGCTTGCTAGAAAAGAAGTAAAAAGAATGTTTGGTAAACCCCTTCAGTTGGAGGATGCATATTTGATATTGAATAGTGAGTATTCAGAGTAATTTATTCTACATTGGTCTTTCACTTTTTTCAACTTCTCAAGCTTAGCCTTTTTGGTGCCAGTTGTATAACAAATAATTTCAGATCGCCGAATTTTTCAAACCAATTCGCGGAAATGTCCAGGTTACTCTTATAGGTTTACGACAATTTTTTACGAAACATCCTGTCCAAAACACAGGCCAGATAGCAGTTGACGATTTATTAGGAACAGCCAGACCTTAATCCTCTTAATCCTCGTTGATGTTTTAGCAAATTTTAAGCTCTTATTTAATTTCCCACCCGTCCTTAACATAAACTTAACCCAACCATAACACACCGGATTAGTACACCTTTCTTACTTAACGTAATATTGCGTTATAATTAATTTACATGGGAGTAACCAAATCAGAATTGTTCCAGGATAGTCAGAATAAACTGGCATTAATCGCCAAGGCTTTTGACCATCCGGCACGTGTGGCCATCATCGAATACTTACTTGATCACCAAACCTGTATTTGCACAGATCTGGTCAGTGTGTTGCCGCTATCCCAGACTACCATAACGCAACACCTGAGGGAGCTAAAACAAATAGGGATCATCAAAGGGGAAATTGAAGGCCCCAGGGTCAACTATTGTATTGATGAAAAAGTCTGGGAGGAAGCAAGGGATATGTTCATTAACCTGTTTTCCCGGTATGTTCCTGATAATAAGTGCTGTTAAAAAAATTTGCTTTATGATAACGTAATATTGCAATAATACGAAACCTACACGATTTAAATAATCATTGAACCTATAAACTGATAAGTGGAATTATTTATCAACTAATAAATTTAATATGATGAAAACACAAACTATTTTATCCATGATTGTGCTATTGATCATCACCCTTGGTGGTGAAAGTGTTGCGCAAAAAATGAACAAAGACCTTCGGAATTATTCCAAAGAGGTAATAGACGAATTTGATCAAATACCTGCAGAAAGGGTAGATATGCTCAAAGAAATAGCCGATGCGATATATTCAGAAAAGAACGTAGATGGTAAAGCTGATATTCTTTTTATCTGCACGCATAATTCACGAAGAAGCCACATTGCCCAACTATGGTTACAAACCGCTATGGATTACTATGGTGTGCAAGGAGTCAATGTGTTTTCCGGTGGGCTGGAAGCGACCGCATTCAACCCCAACGCAATTTCAGCAATGGAAAGGGCCGGTTTCAAAATTAGCGGTGTTCAATCGGGCGGCAACCCTGTTTATTCTGCCTCAAATGGCATATCCAATCAAATCATGTATTCTAAAAAATACACAGACAGGCAAAACCCACAAACCGGTTTTCTGGCGATCATGGTTTGCTCGGATGCTGACAAATCCTGCCCTATTGTTGAAGGAGCTGATGATCGATTTTCGCTGCCCTATGACGATCCTCGCTATTATGACAATACTCCTTCGCAGGATCTAAAATATGATGAAACAGTAAGGAAAATCTCAAGGGAAATGTTCTATTTAGCGGATCAGGTTAAGGATAAACTGATCTTGGTTTCTGAGTCAAAAAAATAGATAAATAAATACCTGTGAGAAAAAAGAAACTCAATTACCTTGACCAATACCTGACACTTTGGATATTTCTTGGAATGCTGATAGGTGTAGGTATTGGTTATTTTTTTCCATCAATAGCCAAGGATGTAAATTCACTAAGCAAGGGTACAACCAATATTCCGATCGCCATAGGATTAATACTCATGATGTACCCACCATTGGCAAAAGTAAACTATGCCCTGTTGCCGCAGGTGTTTAAAAATGTAAAAGTACTTTCCATTTCCCTTGTTTTAAACTGGATCATCGGTCCGGTATTGATGTTTGTATTGGCAATTTTGTTCTTAAGGGACTATCCTGAATACATGGTTGGCTTGATACTGATAGGTTTGGCCCGGTGCATTGCAATGGTACTGGTGTGGAATGACCTGGCAGAAGGGAGCAGTGAATACGGAGCAGGATTGGTAGCATTAAACAGCATATTTCAGGTATTTGCTTACAGTTTTTATGCCTGGATCTTCATCACCAAACTTCCACCTTTATTTGGTTTCGAGGGAGCCATGGTAGAAATATCAATTGCAACCATTGCGGAAAGCGTCGCTATTTACCTGGGAATTCCTTTCCTGGCTGGCTTGTTAAGCAGGATAATTTTGGTGAAGTTAAAAGGAGAGGAATGGTATAAGAACCAATTTATTCCTGCGATTTCGCCCATAACGTTAATCGCTTTGTTATTTACCATCGTAGTGATGTTTTCGCTGAAAGGTGAGCTGATCGTTCAGATCCCAATGGATGTCGTTCGAATTGCAATTCCGTTATTGGTTTATTTTGCCTTGATGTTTCTGATTGGATTTTTTGTTAGTAAGGCTATGGGTGCAGATTATGACAAAAATGCGTCCATTGCCTTCACGGCCGCCGGTAATAATTTTGAATTGGCAATAGCAGTAGCCATTGCTGTGTTTGGATTAAATTCAGGGCAGGCATTTACGGGAGTAGTAGGCCCATTAGTAGAAGTACCTGCTTTGATATTACTCGTCAAAGTAGCTTTCTGGTTGAAGAAAAAGTACTATGCCACCTGATGTTTGTAAGATTTAAAGTCTTACTTGGTTCGTACTCGTGGATATTTCATGGTCCAATAATCCTTCTTGCCAGTTCAACCATCTCAGCAAGAGATTCAAAATCAATTGTAAACAAATATTACCACAGCAAAGGACAACTATTTCCATTTAGTAAGCTTTACATTTATTTTGATTTTAGACATGATTATCAAGTTTTAAGGGTATCAAAATCGTTAAATCTGTACCTTACTGAATTGTACTGATTTTAGATTCAACTTGTGTTAAAAATAAATAGAGAGGGATTTTTATGATGATAAAACCATCGGTACTTTTAAATACCCTTTTTACTCTTCTGAAATATTTTTAGAGGTTGCTTACTTTGAACCTATTTCTTATCAGAAATAAGAATAGATTAAAAAATTCTAGATTTTGACCATGTTTTTGAGTAAAAAATCCATATTTGAATACCCGGTACATACTAGTTTTGAAAATATTACAATAAAAGAATAAATTCATTTTTTATGATAACAAGAATAAACATACTAAAAATCGTTTCAGCATTTTTAGTTACGGCAAGTCTGTTTGGTTGTCAAACAGTGAAAAAGGATCCGACTCCATGGATTGATATGTTCGATGGGAAAACATTAAATGGGTGGTCAATCATTGGAGGAGACGCCACTTACAAAGTAGAGGATGGCGCAATTGTGGGGACAACGGTTAGAAACACACCTAATACCTTTTTAAGGTCAGACAAATTATATGGAGATTTCATATTAGAGCTGGACTACAAAGTGGATCCATCGATGAATTCTGGTATCCAAATCAGGAGTAATAGTTTTGATCATTATAAAAATGGTAGGGTACATGGCTATCAGATTGAAATTGATCCATCTGACAGAGCATGGAGCGCTGGTATCTACGATGAGGCCCGAAGAGGTTGGTTAAACCCATTAACTGATAACCCTGAAGCTCAAAAGGCATTTAAACAAAACGACTGGAACCATTACAGAATTGAGGCTATTGCCGACACCATTAAAACATGGATAAATGGAGTGCCGGCGGCCTATTTAATAGATGATAAAACGGCTGAAGGGTTTATTGGCTTACAGGTGCACAGTATCAAGGATGATCAGAAAGAAGGCACACACATTATTTGGAAGAATATTAGAATTCTCACTGACAGTTTGGAAAAGTATTCGACAAAGTCGCCATTGAAACCAGTCATAACAAAAAACAATTTAACCATTGATGAAGCTAAAAATGGCTGGGAAATGCTTTGGGACGGTAAAACAAGTAATGGCTGGCGAGGAGCTAAGCTGGATAATTTTCCTGAAAAAGGCTGGGTGATGGAAGACGGTGTCTTATCAGTATTGTCATCAGGAGGCGCCGAGTCAAGGGCAGGAGGAGATATTGTAACGGAAAAGTTATTTAAAGATTTTGAGTTGATGCTCGATTTTAAATTAACACCTGGCGCTAACAGTGGGATAAAATATTACGTGGATACGGAGATAAATAAGGGGCCCGGCTCATCCATCGGATTAGAATATCAAATATTAGATGACGATTTACATCCGGATGCAAAACTGGGTAATCACGAAGGAAGCAGGACGGTATCTTCACTATACGATTTAATTCAGGCAGATATTAATAAGCCAATCAAACCAATTGGAGAATGGAACACCGCTTACATAAAATCTGTCGATAACCATGTTGAACATTGGCTAAACGGTATGAAAGTGTTAGAGTATGAGCGAAAGAGCCCTGAATACAGAAAATTGGTTTCAGAAAGCAAGTATGTAAAATGGAAAGATTTTGGCGAACTGGACAAAGGACAAATCCTACTGCAAGATCATGGTGATTTGGTATCGTTCAGAAATATTAAAATTCGTCCGATAGAGAAAAATATAGCTGAATAATTATGAAAAACGATAGAAGAAATTTTATAAGGAAAGCAACAGCAGGTGCTGCGGGTATTGCCCTTTCTAGTGGGTTTAATGCCGTTAGTGCAAAAAATTATTCCAGAATATTAGGCGCAAATGACCGGATACATGTGGCTTTACAGGGGTTGGGTCGAAGATATCCGGCCTATAAGGATGCCATTGCTGACAAAAAAAATAATGTAGAACTGGTTTACTTATGTGATGTCAAGAAAAGCCAGCGGGACAAAGCGGCTGCCGCTTTTTCTGAAGTTACCAAAGATAAGCCTAAGTTGGAAAACGATATTAGAAACATCATAAATGATAAAAATGTAGATGCCATTTTTATGGCGACTCCTGATCACTGGCATGCACCTGGTGCTTGTATGGCCATGCAGGCTGGCAAGCATGTGTATTTGGAGAAACCATGTAGTCATAATCCCAGGGAAGGGGAGTTGCTTGTGGCTTATCAAAAGAAATATGGCAAAGTAGTACAAATGGGCAACCAGCAACGATCTTCTCCGGAATCACAAGAAATTATCAAAGACATCCATGATGGTGTTATTGGAGATGTGTATCAAGCCATCGCTTTTTATACCAGCAGGAGGGGGCCTGTTCCCCATCAACAGAAAACAAATCCACCAGAGGGTTTGGATTGGGAATTATTTCAGGGACCTGCACCAAGAAGAGAGTATACATCTGAAACCTGGGATTATAACTGGCATTGGTATGGTTGGGATTATGGTACCGCAGAGACAGGTAACAATGCCACCCACGAATTGGATATTGCGAGATGGGCATTGCAAGTTAAGTATCCTGAACGTGTAGAGGTAAATGCCGGTAAATACCAGTACAAGGATGATGGCTGGGAAATGTATGACACGATGGAAGCAACTTTTAAGTTTGCAGGAGATAAGGTGATCAAATGGGATGGACAAAGCAGAAACGGATACTATCGATTTGGAGCAGGCAGAGGAACCATCATTTACGGGTCAAAGGGATCTGTTTTTGTTGATAGAGAGGGGTATAAATTATATGGCTTAAAAGGTGAATTAATTAAGGAAAACCTTTCTTCGGGCTCAGAAGCGGGAACAGCGCTTGGTGGCGGCGGGGATATGTCTACCATTCATACGGTAAATTTCTTTGATGCTATTCGAGGGAAAGCAGAATTAACATCTCCCATTGATGAGGGCGCTATCAGCCAAATGTTGACACATTACGCCAATATAGCTTACAGAATTGATGATGCATATGAAGTTGATGAAATTACCGGTCGTATTTTCAACCGGGAGGCGATGAAATTATGGTCCAGAACCTATGAGCCTGGTTGGGAGATCAAGCCGGTCTAGGCGTTAAAACTGTCGATAAAAATCACCTTTGGTCACTTAAATCAAAGGTGATTTTTGTTTAGAGTATTCTGCATAAATTGGAATTTGACGCAAAACTTAGTCTATCGATGAAATATTATTACCATTCTCCATTTGTTGCATTATTCAATCTAATGATATTCTTTTTTGCATTTTCATTTACCAACTGTGGAAATGCTGGAAGTGGCGATAACTCAAACATCAATGAATCAATAGCCCCTCAAGGATTAAGTGTAGAATTTATCAGACAGCCTGAAGGTGTTTTTATTATCGATTCAAAACCAGAATTTACCTGGGAATTATCCGGATCGGTCGCAACGCAAACAGCTTATCAAATATTGGTAGCATCCTCTGAAGATTTGATAGATAAAAACGTGGGAGACATTTGGGATTCAGGAATTGCGCCAGGTAAACAATCGATCAATGTGGAGTTTAATGGAACACCTCTGGAGGCCGGTAACAGCTATTTTTGGAAAGTAAGAGTCTGGGGCGAAAACGGTCAGGAAACGCCGTTTTCTAAATCACAGCGCTTTAAAGTAGGTGAGAATAAAGGCGTTATTACAAGTGCCAATCATTTTCAGGTGGAGCGTATTAAACCCACAGGTTTTAAGAAACTAAGTGATGATTCCTATTTTATCGACTTTGGAAAAGATGCTTTTGCGACATTGGCTTTCCATTATGAAACAAAGAAAATCGATACCATTCTTGTCCATATTGGTGAGCAGCTGACTGACAACCGAATCAACAGGGATCCCCAGGGAACCATTCGCTACCAAAAAATAAAGGTTCCCGTAGATCCCACTACTACAAAATACACTTTACAAATTGAACCGGATAAGAGAAACACTGGTTCGAAGGCTATTCAACTACCTGATTCTTTTCCTGTTTTAATGCCATTTCGATACGTGGAAATAGAAGGAGCAAAAGAAAACCTGGATGCAAATGATTTTATCCAACTGTTTTACCATAGTTATTGGGAAGATGATGCCAGCTTCTTCACCAGCTCAGACAGTACACTCAATGCAGTTTGGGATTTATGTAAATATTCCATAAAGGCAACAACCTTTGCCGGTTTATATGTTGATGGGGATAGAGAGAGAATTCCTTATGAAGCGGATGCCTATTTAAATCAATTAAGTCATTACACCACCGATCGGGAATACGCCATAGCCCGGAAAACCATCGAGTATTTCATGGAACACCCTACCTGGCCTACGGAGTGGCAACTTCATGTGGCTCTGATGTTTCATGCGGATTATATGTATACAGGCAATACTGAACTTATTGCGGAATATTATGATGAACTAAAGTATAAAACTTTAATGGATTTGCTCGGGGATGACGGATTGATTAGTTCAGAAAATGCGACGCCGGAAATCATGAAAAAATTGGGTTTTAAAAACCCTGATGACAAACTAAGAGATATAGTTGACTGGCCACCTGCTCAAAAAGACACTGGTTGGCAATTGGCGACGGCAGAGGGCGAGCGGGATGGCTTTGTTTTTAAACCGGTTAATACGGTGGTTAATTGTTTTTATTATAAAAACCTTTTGATCATGGCCGAATTTGCTGAGATACTTAATAAAACTGAAGAAGCAGCAGAGTTTTTACAATTAGCGTTACAGGTTAAAAAATCCATTAATGACATGTTATTCGATGAAGAATTGGGTGTTTATGTGGATGGTATAGGAACGAACCATGCTTCCCTCCATTCAAACATGATGGCCATGGCTTTTAATATCGTTCCGGAAGAACACATGCCATCGGTGGCAAATTTTATCAAATCGAGGGGAATGGCTTGCAGTGTTTATGGTTCGCAATATTTATTAGAGGCCCTGTATAACGCGAATGAAAGTGACTACGCCCTGGAACTAATGACCGCGACTCACGACAGAAGCTGGTACAACATGATACACATAGGGTCCACCATTACTTTGGAAGCGTGGGACATGAAATACAAGCCCAATGCAGACTGGAACCATGCCTGGGGAGCTACTCCAGCCAATATAATCCCGAGGTATTTATGGGGATTCCAGCCAAAAACCCCAGGGTACAATATAGCCGTTATAAGACCGAAAATGGGAACTTTAACTTCAAGTACCATTGTTGTGCCAACCATTCGAGGTAAAATAAAAGCTCACTTCACTGTTCATGATGATGTCAAAAGTTATGAGATTGAAATCCCTGCAAACATGTCCGGGGAATTTTATTTTGAAGGTACAACTCCTCCTAAAGTAGTGCTAAATGGTGAGGATCTTGGTCACCTTGAAGGTGCTATATTATTACAATCAGGAAAAAATATCTTAAAGCTTTTCTAACCCTAAGTCCATTCATTTAAACATTGTTAAATTCCTTTCTTGTATTTTAAATGTTTTTCCTTGTCTTATCTTAAATGCAGAATAGTTATTCAAAAATCGAAGAAAGTGCCGTTTTGTGAAGCGACATCATTTAATAATGGTAATTGGAGTAATTTTTTAGCTTGAATTCTGCAGCAAATAAAAAAATACGGGGCTGACCTTATGGGTATTTTATTCATAGTATGGATGCATTTTTGACTTTGAATAAAACTACGGATTAACTACTAAGGTTTTAAAGGGTAAAAACATGAATTCTCGTTTACATTTCAAATAATGGCAAATATTCAACAAAAATATGTTCCCTAATTATAGGATTTTACACGAATTAGACATGTTTTTATCAATTATTCAAACCATCCATGTTTTTGAATAAAATGTCCATTACAAAAAGATGCGATTGTCCTTAATTCAAAATTGAAATCCGCAAATAGGATCGGGTTCACCTTTAACTAAAATAAAATTCTATGAAAAAACGTAAACTCTTATTGATTATCTTATTACTAGGCTACGCGAGTACTTCCTGGTCGCAGACCAAAGTCTCAGGTGTAGTAACAGATGAAGAAAAAGCTCCAATACCTGGTGTGAATATCCTGGTAAAGGGAACATCTACTGGTGCAGTAACAGATGTTGAAGGAAGATATGCACTTGAGGTACCAGGTCAAGATGCTGTTTTAGTATTTAGTTCTATAGGATTTGTTTCTGAAGAAGTTACTGTAGGAAATAAATCAGTAATTGATTTGTCCATGGTGCCCGATATTACATCATTGGATGAAATCGTGGTGATTGGATACGGTGAGGTTGAAAAGAAAGATGCAACAGGGGCAATTGGCTCAGTTGAGTCGGAGGATATTGTGCGTGCAAATCCAGTCCAGGCCGCTAAGGCAATTCAGGGCCAGGCAGCGGGTGTGATTGTTACCAAACAAAACAGTCGACCAGGTGCCGGGTATAATATCAACATTCGGGGTTTGAGTTCGATTAATTTCAGCAACGAGCCACTCGTTGTGATTGATGGTGTGATGGGTGGAGATTTAAATGCGTTGAACCCCGCAGATATCGAATCGATGGATATTTTGAAGGATGCTTCATCCACAGCCATTTATGGTTCTAGGGGTGCAAATGGTGTGATCATCATTTCTACTAAAAGAGGGGCTTCAGGTAAGCCAGTAGTAAGTTACGATGGTTATGTGGGGGTTAAGACACCCGCACACCTTCCGGACATGATGAATGCCCAACAGTTTTATAAGGCCAGTGTAACTGATCGAGAACTGAATGGCTATCCACAAGGACGTACTTTCACTTCAACCGAAATTGACCTGGTTGAATCCGGCGGAAACACTGATTGGCTAGATGAAATTTCCCAATCGGCATTGCAAACGAGTCATTCCTTATCTGTAGGGGGAGGAAGCGAAAATACCACCTACCATTTTTCTGGAGGATATTTAAATGAGGGTGGTGCATTGCAGAACACTAAATTCCAGCGATATAACCTCAAAGGAAGTATGGATAGCAAGCTAACCAGGTTTCTGAAAGTTGGCTTTACAGCAAACTATAGTGTTGCAAAAACTGAGTTGGGGTCCAATGAAGCATTGAGAAGTGCATATCGCGCGCGACCAACAGGTGTGGCTATGTATGATGATGTTCTGAACCCAGATGAAAACCAGGAATTAGAGTGGAATGGTTATGCTGCCTGGATGGGTATTAACGATAAGCAGGTGTTGAATCCGCTCATCGAAATAGACCCTAATAACTTTCAGGATGAAACCAGGTCTGATAACTTCTTTGGAAATGCCTATGTAGAATTGATTCCTGTGGAGGGATTATCGATCAGGTCTTCATTTTCTGCAGGTATTAGTAACTCAAGATGGGGTCAATACAGAGGTACTATGACCAAGGATCGTGCAACTACACGATTGCCGAGATCTTTTCGCCAAACAGATGATATATCCAATTATACCCTGGACAATATAATTACATATAAGAAAAAAATAGGTGATCATGATTTAACATTTACTGGTGTTCAAAGCACCTTCCAGGAGCGAAATGAAGAAATGGATAGTTATGTCGAAGACCTTCCATATAATTCCTTATGGTACGCTTATGGTACTGGAACCCCAATCGAACTAAATACAAGACTGACTGAAAGGTCTTTACTCTCATATATGGGAAGGGTAATGTATGGTTTCAAAGATAAGTATTTGTTGACCCTTTCCGGCCGCTGGGATGGTGCTTCTCAGCTTAGTGAAGGCAACAAGTGGGACTTTTTCCCTTCAGCTGCAGTAGCATGGAGATTAGGTGACGAAGAGTTTATCAAAAATGTCGGTGCCATTTCTGATTTGAAATTGAGAGTGAGCTATGGTTTCGTTGGAAACAGTGCGGTAGACCCATATGCAACCCAGGCAAGATTGTTCAGGACACAATATGATTTTGATGGTTCACCGGCATTTGGTTATGCTCCTGAAAATTTAGCCGATAAAACTCTTAGCTGGGAGAAAAGCAAGGAATTGAACATCGGTTTAAATATGGGATTCCTTAATAATAGGATAAGTGGTGTTTTGGAAATCTACCACAGAAATACAGTTGATTTGATTTATAATGAGCAAATCCCTACATCTTCCGGGTTTAGTAGTGTTACGACCAACATAGGTGAAGTAGCTAACAAGGGTGTTGAGTTGACATTGAATACGGTGAATGTCACCAAAGATAAATTCACGTGGACTACAAGTATCAATTTTGCCAAAAATGTCAATGAAGTAGTCTCTATTGGGAGTGAAGGAATACAAGCTGATATTGCCACAGGTCTTTTTGTAGGCGAACCAATAAGCGCACATTATGACTATGAATTTGCTGGCATCTGGCAGTTGGATGAAGCAGCAACCGCTGCTGAGTATGATCAGGTACCAGGTTCGGTAAAAGTGGTAGATCAAAATGATGACGGCATTATTTCATCGAATGATGGTATAGACGACCGTACAATTATTGGCTCAGAACAGCCTGATTGGACGATGGGTATGACAAACAAGCTTACTTACGGTAATTTTGACCTGTCATTCCTGATTTATACCAGCCAGGGAGCCATATTTAAAAATAGCATGCTATCAGGAACGATGGGTGAAATTGGAGCGGGAAGATATAACGTGTTGAACCTGAATTACTGGACTGTTAATAATCCTACGAATGATTACTTTGGACCAGGTGTGCCAAATCCCTTCAGGGGAGCCATCCAATATCAGGATGCGAGTTTTGTAAGGATATCTGACATTACTTTCGGTTATACTTTGCCTCGTACGGTGTTGGATAATATCGGTTTTAGCAACTTCAGGATGTATGCTCAGGTTAGCAATCCATTTGTTTTCTACGATTTTGATGGAATGGATCCGGAATTTAATTCCAGTACTTATAATGATGGCATCCCAACTGCAACCTACTTATTCGGTTTAAATGTCTCATTCTAATCATTTTATTTCGGACTGTAAAAATTTGAAAAATGAAAATAATTAACAGACAATATTTAATGGCGCTGGTACTTGTGACATTGCTAAGTACCGGTTGCGAAGACTTTTTAGATGAGAATTCTGTTTCTTACCAGACGACAGATAACTATTATGTGACAGAGCAAGGGTTCGAAGATCTAGTGAGATCCAACTATACAAAGCTCAGGGAAATTCACAAAGAGCGGGATTTAGTGTTAATGGGAACTGATATATTTACAAGTACTGCCTGGGATGAAGCGGCGAATGGTAACCAGGGAGGTGTATTGAATGTTTATGATGCCCGATTTACTCCGAATGTGGGTGCGGTTACCGCTCTATGGGATTTGCTTTACAAGCAAATTTCCAGGACCAATACGACCGTTACAAGAGCGGAAGGTGTCCAGGGAATGGATGCTGACCTCCTGGCCATCAGGGTGGCAGAGGCTAAATTCCTTAGAGCATTGGCTTATTTCTATGCCGTACAGCAATGGGGCGATATCCCAATGCCGTTGGAGGAAACAACCACTGCCAGCAGGGAAGTGATCAAGGTACCAGCAGCACAGGTTTACGACCAGATTATTGCGGACCTTGAAGAAGCAGAAGCGATTTTACCTACCAAGGGAAATACCGACTATGGTCGTGCAACCAAGGGCGCTGCTCAGTTTCTTTTAGCCAGGGTTCACCTGACAAGGGGATGGAATTTCAACAATTCTTTGGGTGGAACGTCTGCTGATTTTGACAAGGCTGTTGAATATGCCGATATGATCATAGCTGATTATCCGCTGGAGGCAGAATATCGCAATTTATTCCCGCTTCATGCTGAGAATCCGCTGGAAGAAACCTTCCCTGAAAAAAATGACAAAAACGATGAAATCGTATTTGCAGTACAGTTCAGCGATGATATAACAACAAATGGTAGTGAATTTGATGAACCTAGCGAGTATGCAATAGGAAATGATTACCATTCGATTTTTGGTAGTGGTGCGGAAGATATTCCAGGAACTTTGGGAAGGACTAGTCACTATAACCGCCATGGATCGAAAGGAAACTATATTGTAACTCCTGCGGCACATAGGTTGTTTGACCCTGATATCGACACCAGGTACCATCACTATTTTGTCGAAGCGATGTACGCCATGACAGATGTAGTTGATTTTGTTCCGGACTTTAATATCCCGTCAAACACTATAGATATTGCACAAGGTGATACAGTAGTGTATTTTACACCATGGAATAATCCGGCTAGTGACCAAGACAAAGGTTTTGACGTAGGAGGCAGCAAGCCCTATGCAGTACTAAACCTGGATGAAATCGGAATTAATCCTATCTCTCCTTATCATTCGGATAATAAAACACCACTTATGTGGAAATTCTGGGAACCGGGCATTCCATATGATGATGCCCTTGGAACATATGACCTGGCTATTTTTCGCTCTGCAGAAGCATATTTGATCGCAGCAGAGGCGATCCTGCAAGGTGCTGCCAACGGTGATCTGGGAGGCGCAGAAGTTTATTACAATGCCATTGTTGACCGGGCGCTTGGAGTTAATGCCGGTGATGATCCGATGCGTGCAGAAGAACCAGCTAACCTGGCTTCCCTGGATGCAGTATCCTACAGGGCAAATGGAAATCTGGATATTGATATGATCCTGGATGAACGCGCAAGGGAATTGATGGGTGAATACAGCCGATGGTTTGATTTGAAAAGGACCGGAAAACTGATCGAGCGGACTACTTTAATGAACCCATGGACCGCAGCAATTGGCCAGATGGAGAACAAACACTATTTGCGTCCAATTCCTCAAAAAGAGATTGACAGGTCGATTCCTTCAATTGAGCAAAACCCGGAATATTAAAACTTGTTCTCAGAATACATTAGTATATAGGTTAGTGTAAAGTTTAAAAAGGCAGATGAATCTTTTTATCTGCCTTTTATCCATTAACTCATAGGACATCAAAACATCAATTGAGCCAATAGAATTAAAAAGAGAATGTCGAGAATAATAGGTTGTTTAGCGGAGGTTTATAGTTGATCTATTAAAATGAAAAATTTTAAGCGTGTTGTTAAAACGAGAAAATACATGATTAAGAACAAATTATATGTACAGATTTTATTTTATCTGATGTTGGGAACAATCGTTTCCTGCATACAGCAAGTAAAGTCGGACGACAAACCTACAGCACACAAATCATTTTCAGATATGGTTTACCCTGCGCTTGACTCAGAGAATTCCAGGTGGTTTTTCTTTTCGTCAGCCAGCAGGCCATTTGGAATGGTGAATCTCAGCCCCGATACGGAAATCGATGGAGCCTGGGGAAGTGGTTATAGATATAAAACAGATACAATAAAGGGGTTTAGTCACATTCATGCATGGCAATTGTCTGGAATATCCGTTATGCCGGTTACTGTGTCAGAAACCAGCAAAAACACTGTATATGAAGACTTTTATTCTAAGTTTAGCCATGAAACTGAAAAAATATCACCGGGGTATCACTATGTAGAACTTGATAGATATAAAATAAAATCAGAATTAACCAGTACAACACGTGTAGGGTTTCATCAATATACTTTCCCAAAAGGTAATGAGGCAGCAATCTTGTTTAACCTTAATACCATGCTGGGGCCATGTGAAAACATGGGAGGGGAGATAAAACAAGTAAATCAGAATGAGTTTTTGGGAAAAGTGGTGATGAAGGAAACCCGAAGAAGACCCAAGCCATTTACGGTATTTTTTAAAGTAGTATTAAATACAGACATAGCCTCCATCGATCAGGATGAAAAGACAGGGAATTACCTTGTAAGCCTATCCAGCCCGGAAGAAAAAGTATTGATGAAGGTAGGCATTTCATATACGTCTATTACAAATGCTGAGAATAATATCTCTGAAGAATTGACACATTGGGATTTTAACAGAGTGGTGGCAGAAACCAAAGCCGAATGGAATCGACTATTGGGAAGGATCAAGGTAGAGGGAGGAACGGAAACAGACCAAAGAAGATTTTATACCGACCTGTGGCACGCCTTACAAGGCAGAAGGATAATAAGTGATGCAAATGGCGCTTATCCGGACAATACGTGTGAAGTTTTTAGAGTAGGTCAGCTACCTTTGGATGAAAATGGAACTCCTAAATTCAATCAATTTAACTCCGATTCTTTTTGGGGAGCCCAATGGACGATCAATACACTTTGGGGGCTTGTATACCCGGAAATCAAAGAGCAGTTTGTTCATTCTCTTTTACAATATCAAAAAGATGGTGGCTTAATTCCCAGAGGACCATCCGGCGGGAATTATACATATGTGATGACAGGGTCTTCCAGCACACCGTTTATTGTGAGCGCTATTCAGGAGGGGTTAGTAACCGAGGATTTAGAAAGTATTTATCAGGCACTGAAAAAGAACCACATGCCCGGAGGTATCATGGAAAAAGCGGGGTATGAGCATAACACTAGTTTAGGCGGTGGACTAAAATATTATTTGGAAAATGGATTTGTACCTTATCCATTACCGGAAGGAGAATTTGGCGGGCATCAGGAAGGGGCAGGACTTACCCTTGAATATGCATACCAGGATTGGACCCTCGCCCAACTAGCCAAAAAATTGGGGCATCAGGACGATTATGATTATTTCATTAAGCGTTCAGAAAACTTTAAGAACGTTTATGATGAATCATCAGGATGGATGCGCCCTAAAGATGTAAGTGGTGAGTGGTTTAAAAATTTTGACCCTTATGAATATAAAAAAGGATTTGTGGAGGCTAATGCTGCGCAAGCAACCTGGTTTGTCCCACACAATTTAGAGGGTTTGGCTGATCTGATGGGCGGCCAGGAACAAGCCGTGGCAAAACTAAACAAACAATTTAAAGAAGCTGAAAAATTGGGTTTTACGGCCGGAACATCCCATGATCTGGAAGAACACCCTGAGTTTAGAAGGATTCCCATAAACTATGGAAATCAACCTTCTATTCAGACAGCATTTATTTTCCACAAATTAGGTAGACCGGACTTAACACAGTATTGGTCACGAAGGGTTGTCGAAAAAACATTTAGCGGATTGGCTCCATCCACCGGCTATAACGGGGATGAGGATCAGGGATTAATGGGAAGTTTATCCGTATTGATGAAAATGGGCTTGTTTCAAATGAATGGTGGTGTGGATGAAAACCCGGAATATCTCATAGGAAGTCCCATTTTTGATAAAATAAGTATTGAATTAAATCCGGATTATTATTCCAGTTCCACATTCACCATTGAATCAGTAAATCAAAGTGACAAAAATGTGTACGTAGAATCGGTACAATTGAATAATCAGACAGTGCAAGGAAATGTAGTGCGTCACAGTCAGATTACAGAAGGTGGAAAGCTTTTACTTCAAATGACCAATAATTCCAACGTGACCATGGACGTAAATAGGACGCAAATAAAAAATGATTTTTAATTTTTGAATGCTTTTGACAGAATCAATCCTTACACAGTGATGATTCTATAGAGCTTGGTTCTAAAATATCATGAACAAGGATGATCACTCCCTTAAGTTTAACGGAAGCCGGGAATGTCAAAAATAGAGGAAAATGAGGGCTAAGAAAGCAGTAAAGTACTTCGTGATCATTCCAATAGGAATACTGGCCCTATTGATCCTGTTAAATAACAAGCAGCTTAAATCACAGGTTTTTGGCCCGATAAAGTACCGCACCGTAGTGATGAAACCTGGGAATATTTCAGTCCCTCATGAAAGAACACTGGCGTGGAAAAATAAATCGGCTTTTGCTGATAGTATTTACAGGATTATCGCGTCAATGCCCATTACCGAGGAGATGCTTCTTAAAAAAGGCAATACTACACGGATTCTACTAGCCAGATTGATGTTGAAGCAGAACGTCGCTGAAGTAAATGAAATTTTACAAAAGATGACGGCCTGGGGCAATTGTGGTTCTTCATGGTCAATGAATCCCAAAGGGGATTATGATTTTACACTTACGATCCTTACAACCATCCTTTGGAAATTCGGAGACGATACTGACATTATTTACCCCGAAACCAAAAGACATTTGTTGGATGTGCTTTTGATAGCTGACGGTGGCAAGTTCAGCTATTCAGCTCCAAAGACCTTGGGGCTGTACACAGAAACTGAAAACCACATGTTGATGACGGAAGGATCAAGGTATCTAAAAAACAGGTGGATTCGCCTGCACGGAAATTCTGATAGTTATTACAACAACGTACAAAATGGGATGGAGGTGAAACTTTTGTCCCTGATGGAAGAGATGAAAACCAATGGTTTGTACGAGTTCAATTCCATTCCTTACCTTGGGTACACCATTACTGCCTTACTCAACATCGAGGCTTTTGCCTCTGAGGAAGTGAGTCAAACCGCCAGGGATGTGCTCGATTACATCAACTGGAGTTATGCTTTAAGCAGCCTTAATTTGAAACATTTTCCACCGATGCGCAGGAGGTACGAAAAAGCAAGCATCCAGGAACTCACTACTGATTATCACGCCGCATTTGTAAAATCCTGGCTAAGCTATTCAGAGATTGAGAATTATGACAAAAACGTAGGAGTAGCTGGGATCCACGCGATGATGGGGGCCTGTATGCCCTACCGACCGCCAGATCAGTTTGTTGAGATGCTATTTGATAAAAATGACGGTTATTTTGTCCGCCAGGGGCATGGCCCGGGAGCATCACCGGAAATCAGCAGTGCCGGAAAAAATTTTCTGATTAGTGCCGGAGGGGTAAACAGGGGCAGGAGGTCTCAGGTAGTAACACGGCCCATTTGTCTGTTCCTCAATGATGATTCTGATCATTTGTCTGAAGTAATTCACCTCTCCGGGCCGGGCAATGATTTTATGCAATGGAATAATACCGGGGTATATAAAAACTTTGCCTGTGCTGCGGGTCCTGTGTCCATTCCACTGGATATGCAGTCAGTCGACGCAGAGGGTAACTGGTCGTCTTTCTCATGTGTCAATGACGTGACCGTCGTTGTTTATTCCACAGATAGCCTTGGCTTAATGGCAGTATTTGAGGATGTAGGACCTACAGTTGTTTTCAAGGAAGTCTTAAAAAACAACCCTAATCCAGAATTGTTACATAGTCAATTTCAATTTCCCGGTGGACCGTTGCTAAAGTATGATGTAAAGGCAAAAAAAGATCAATGGGTGATGGTAGCAGACAATGATCAAAAACTTGACAGGGATTATGATTCGTGGCCATTGATAGAGGGAGATTTGTAAAAGAATAATACTAGTTAGTTGTCATTAAAGTCAAAAGAATAATCTAAAACCAATATGAATACAAAAAGTAAATACATCATTTTATTATTAATACTAGGTGCTTTTTCCTCATTCGCACAGCTGAAAAATAAACCTGAGCTGAATGAACAGTTCATGGACATGGGTTTCGGAATATTTATTCACTGGAGCATGGATTCACAGCTGGGAAGCGTCATTAGTCACTCCATGGTGGGGGCCTCGGAAGATTATCTACAGCGCTACATGCATGAGCTCCCAAAGACGTTTTACCCTGATAAATTTGATCCTGACGAATGGGCGAGGCTATTTAAGCTGACTGGTGCTGAGTATGTGGTGTTTACCACCAAGCATCACAATGGCTTTTGCATGTGGGACACCAAAACCACCGATTTCAATATCATGAATACCCCTTATGGGAAAGACATTACCGGAATGTTGGTTAAATCATTGAGAAAGTATGACCTGAAAGTAGGATTCTATTATTCCCCGGAAGATTTCAGCTTTATTTACAAGCAAGGGCACCTAATTTCACGAAAAGGCCCCATGACCCAGATTACTAAAAATGAAGAGTTGTTTGAATATTCGAAAAAACAGGTAGATGAATTGTTTACAAAATACGGCAAGATCGATATGGTCTTTTTCGACTCCTTTTCTAATAAAAACCTGGTACAATATGTTCATGAGAAATACCCCGATGTCGTCGTCACCAGGGGGGAAATGAGCACCCCAGAGCAAAAAATTCCGGACGCACCGATGCCCGGGCCCTGGGAGACCTGCATGACCATGGGGACACAATGGGCTTATAAACCCACCAATGAGGTGTATAAAGACGGCGGGGAATTGATCAATAAACTGATCGAAATAAGGGCCAAGGGAGGTAATTTCTTAATGAATGTAGGTCCAAAACCAAATGGCGAAATCCCCATTGAACAGGAAGAACGCCTACGTGAAATAGCGCTCTGGATGTTCGTCAATAATGAGGCGGTTAAAAATGTAAGAACAGTACCGAACACCATTAAAGAGGGGGATTTGTGGTTTACCAAAGCCAAAGATGAAAACACGGTCTATGTTTTCATCACCAACCAGCCGGAGTGGTTTAAGGGAAAACGGAGGCTTTTTTACACTGAGAGTATCAGGGCAACTACGGATACCGAAATTTCTGTCCTTGGGCAGAATGATCTGGTCGTTGAATATTCTCCCAACAACATACCAAAATCCCAATTCAATCAGCGAGACCATAATTTGGAATTATCGATTACAAGAGCTCAAAGGCTTTATAACGATAAAATATGGCCAAATCCAGTGGTGGTAAAAATAACAAATGTCGAATTTGTTCAGCCCAAAAAATAAAAGTTATCTAATGAGTGAACCAATGATAAATTCTAAGTATTTGGTTAATGTGTGTGGCGCCATTGTTTTAATGGCGCTTTTCGCACGTGGTGTTTTTGCTCAATCATCAGATAAAATGGATTGGTGGAAAGATGCCAAATTTGGCATGTTTATGCATTGGGGCCTGTATTCTCAGACAGCGGGGTATTGGAAAGGGCACATTGCCAAAGGCAACGAGCATTTTATGATCCATGAGCAAATATCATTAAAGGAATACGCCACCATCGCTGATGATTTTAACCCTATAAACTTTGATGCAGAAAAATGGGTGCTAACTGCAAAACAGGCAGGCATGAAATACATCATTATTACTTCCAAGCATCATGATGGTTTTGCAATGTTTGATTCACCTTCGAGTGATTACAATATTGTAGAAAGAACTCCATACGCAAAAGACCCGATGAAAGAACTGGTGGATGCCTGTCATAAACACGATATGAAGTTTGGGTTTTATTACTCCCTTGGACGGGATTGGGAAGACCCGGATGTACCTACCAATAAACCATATAAAGGAGGAAGGAGTAACCTGGTAGATTATCCTGATGAAGACATCAAGGTCTTTAACCGATATTTTGAACGAAAGGTAAAACCCCAGATAAAAGAATTGCTCACGCAATATGGAAAAATAGACATTATGTGGTTTGATACGCCACACGATATCACATTGGAAGAAAGTCAGGAACTGCGCGACTTGATTTTAGGAATCCAACCGGATTGCATCATAAATAGCAGAATTGGCAACGGGCTTGGAGACTATAAAGTAGAAGAGCAAAAAATCACAGAAGGAGTGGAGCCCGAACCATGGGAAGCATGTATTACAATGGGTAAAAACTGGGGTTATATTGAATACGACACCGTTTACAAGTCTTCAGAATTAATGACTCGACAACTATTGGAAATCGTAAGTAAAGGGGGAAACCTTTTGCTAAATAATGGTCCCACGGCCGAGGGAGAAATCACTGAGCTGGCAAAGGAAAGGCTAAAAGAAATGGGAAAATGGATGCAGAAAAATTCAGAAGGCATTTATGGCACAAAGCCCTGGAAGATTCAAAGTGAAATGCTTGCTGGTGCAAAAAGGAAGGAAGTTGATCATCAAGAGGGCGGAAAAAATTCATTAATGGATACAGAGAACGACAATACTTCAAAACAAATTCTACCGGAGGTACAATTCACTACGAAGGAAAATTTTGTCTATGCCTACGTATGTAGCTATTACGAGGTGTACGTAGATATCAAATCATTTTCTTTAAATGATCAAATACAAAGTGTAACGTGTTTAGGGAGTGATACAAAAGTGAAATGGAAGCAGGAGAAGGACGGATTACATATAGAAATGCCAACTTACAAGGACGAAGAAATTCACATCACAGGCTTTAAAATTCTGCTGAAATAGGGCAGTTAATTTTTTATATTTATCATTTAGTGCTGTTAAATCATAAACAAGTCAAATTAGCAAACAACGAAAATGTCTGACATGATTTGAGGGAATGAAGGATCCAGGTTAAATGAAGAAAAGACGAATACCAGTATTTAAGGTTCAATACAAATGAAACGACGGCTAGCCATAACGTTTTTGTTTATCCTGTCTTTTTTTTGCGCTGTATCTCAGAGCATAGAATTTGAGCATTACAATGATAGGGATGGGCTGTCTCACAATTCTGTCAGGCATATTGTTCAGGATAACCAGGGTTTCATTTGGTTAGGCACGTTTTACGGGTTAAACCGTTTTGACGGGTTTCAATTTCAAAACTATCTGAGTTATGACGAAGGCAACAACACATTGTACAACGATGATATTACCGCTTTAGAACTGGATAGCGCAAGGAATTGTTTGTGGATAGGAACAAGGAAAGGCTTGTCTCATCTGCAACTCGATACGCACGTGTTTACCACCTATTTGTCAGATGCGAACGATCCAAATAGCCTGCCTGACGAGGAAGTACGGTCCGTATATCAGGATAAGTTTAACCGGGTTTGGGTGGGTACTAGAGATACCGGTTTGTTTTTGTTTGAACCTGATAAAAATACCTTTACCAAAGTCCCCCTGGAAGGGTTTAATTATGTTAAAGAAATATTTGAAGATACTAAAGGAAATATTTGGATAGGCTCTTATGGAACAGCCGGAGTTGCTAAAATCAAACTTGGTAGTACCGGTATAATTTCAGAAATAGAAAGTTTTACATTGTCAATACCGGGTTCCACAGGTATTAATCCTTACTTAAACTTTATATATGAAGATGAGCAAGGCGATATTTTTGCAGGAACACGCAAAGGGCTTTACAAGCTTGATAAAATCCGCAATACTTTTGAGAATTTGTACATCGCCGATGACGAAATAAGGGATAAATTAGGTCCATACTTTTTATGCGTGGCTCAAGCTCCTGATGACAAATATTGGGTTGGTACGCTCGGGGGTTTGTTAGTTTGTGATGCATTGGAGGATATTAATAAGGGGCATTTTCAATGGCATTTCTCGGTGTTGTCAGAAGACAAGTCCCTGGTAGACAATTTGGTTTCTGCCCTGTATTTTGATCCGGCAGGTGTCCTGTGGATCGGAACCGAAGAAGGTCTGGATAAGTATGATCCTTACGAAAATCAATTTAAAATCAATAAAGATATATCGAAATACATCCAGAATCAGGCTCCAAGGATCAGGGGTTTTTCAAAAACTAATTTAAATGAAATTGTAGTCGCTACGAGGCATAATGGCCTTTTCATCTCTGACCAAGAGGATTTTGTTCCTCTGTTCAATGAAAAATTTGACATAGCAAGTATATATACATATGATGGAATCAACTTCTACTGTGGTCTATGGAATGGGAAAATACTGGTTTATAATTACCTCCAAAAGACGTCTAAAATTGTAGAGGTCGGGTTTAAAAACTCCGCCATTTTTAGTTTTTTGGAATATGAGGAAAGTTTAGTCGTATGTTCCTACGGAGAGGGCGCTATGCTATTGGATAAGCAGACTTTAAAACCAACGATTCACGTATTGTCTGGATTTGATATCAATAAAGTTACGGTAGACATCGATAAAAACTTATGGTTTGCTACTGAAAGTGGAGTCGTTAATTATGACATGACAGCGAGGGATGCTACCGTTTACGAGGAAAGCATTCAGCCGGATATGGGCCTTCCTCATGAAAATGTGAGCGATATTATCATCGATTCCCGGGGACTAATTTGGGCTGCCACCAGAAAAGGGCTGGGCGTTTTTGACTCGGAAACAAATGCTTTTAAACAAATGCCAGAGCCCAAAGAATTAGCTGGCAAGTGGGTGACAGATATCGTGGAAGATACAAGCGGGTACTTATGGCTGAATATGAACAATAATAACATCGCCAGATATGATGTTGAAAATAGTCAAGCGAATATTTACAACGTCAATAGTGGCAACAGGCTTGATGTATTCAGTTCCAGCGGGTTTTATAATTTCAACAATTCAACAATTTATTTAGGAGGAAAGAATGGGGTCATCTATTTTTCACCGCTGACTATCCAGGACAATGAGTGGTCACCGAAGCCGATAATCACTGAGTTTAAGGTAAATAATGAATTGGTTTTACCTGGATTAAAATTAAATGGTCAAATTCCTCTTTCTAAAAATTTAAATTATTCCAGAAGTGTGAATCTTAACCATGAGAATCGAAATTTCTCCATTCAATTTTCATCACCCTCGTTTACCAATCAGCGTTTAAATAGTTTTGCTTACATGCTGGAGGGGTTTGACCATGATTGGATAGAAACTAGCAGCAATTCAAGAACGGTGCAGTATACTAATTTGACTTCAGGTACTTATGATTTTAAAATCCGATCTAGTAATAGTGATGGTAAGTGGAGTGAAGTTTCATCCTACAGCATCGAAATAATGCCTCCTTTCTGGGCAAGCTACCAGGGGATAACAGTAATTATACTTCTCCTCGGCTTAATAGCATATTTTACAAGAAAGCAAATCAAATTTCGTACTGAACTGAAACGAGAGTTATTAACGGAAAAAGTTCAAAGGGAGCGGGATGAAAAACTCAATAATGAAAAGCTCAGGTTTTTCACCAATATCTCACACGAATTAAGAACACCGTTATCATTGATATTGGGACCTGTAAAACAAATTTTAGAACACGAAAATAGCAGTGATTATATTAGAAGTAAAGCCAATCTAATCAACCATAGTACTAATAGGCTGTTGCGGTTAGTCAACCAAATTCTGGATTTCAGACGGGCAGAAGCTGGAGAGATTAAATTGAAAGTAGCCAAAGTGGACATTCTGCCATACACAAATGATGTTTTTTATTCTTTCATGGAATTGGCACAGTCAAAAAATATAGATTTCAATTTTAATGTTGAAGATGAGTCCATGGTATGTTGGATAGATGTAGATAAATACAATAAGATTCTATACAATTTACTGTCGAATGCGCTGAAATTCACGAACAGTCATGGTCATGTGGACTTGTATATTGGCCTGAAAGAAAATAATTCTAAAACACTTTTAATTGAAGTCAGCGATGATGGGATTGGTATTCCTCCTGAAAGTCAGGAAAAAATCTTTTCAAGGTTTTATCAGGCGACAAATAGTAAGGAAAGCACAACCGGTACAGGTATTGGGTTATCACTTGTAAAATCGTTGGTAGAGATTCATAAAGGTACTATATCAGTTAAAAGTTCTACCAACTCCGGGAGTATTTTTACGGTAGAACTGCCGGTTTCCAAAAAAGCATTTGAGAGCAGCGAGATATCAAACGTTGACTCCGAAAATGGAGAGTTGGTGGGCTTTGATTACACCAACTCTCTAAATCCACAGGGTGCTTATGTAGCTCCGAAATCAAATACCGATGTAAAATCATCTGTGTTGGTGATAGATGACAATGCTGAACTTCGAAATTACGTGATGGAGTTTCTATCCGAACATTATAAAGTCTATGGTGCGGAAAATGGAAAAGAGGGCTTAAAAGTTTGTCGGAAAGTAAAACCGGTCCTCTGTGTGGTAGATGTAATGATGCCTGTAATGGATGGCTTTGAATTTGTCAATGCACTGAAAAACGATGAAAAGATTAGCCATACGGCGATCATCATGCTGACAGCTTTGGGTGAAAATGAAAATAGAATTAAAGGTTATAAAATTGGAGTAGATGGGTATTTGGTAAAACCTTTTGATCCATCTTTATTAAAATCGAGAATAGATAATATTATTAAAATTCGATTTGACCTCAAACAGCGGTTTTCTGAAGAGACAGAAAGTGACGTGGTCAGCCTCGCACATTCCCAAATAGACATTGACCTGATCTCAAAAATAAAAGAGATCATTGAGGAAAACATCGGGAATGCTGAACTAACCCCAGCCTTTCTTTGCTCACAATTGGCGCTCAGCTCATCAAAGTTGTATAGGAAAATCACAGAGCTTACGGATATGTCTCCCAATGAGTTTATAAGGACGATAAGATTAAAAAAATCTGCTACTCTGTTGAAATCCAGAAACTACAATGTTTCCGAAGTTGCTAACGCTGTTGGGTTTAACGATCCTCTATATTTTAGCAGACGATTTAAGGAACAATTTGGATATGCCCCTAGTCAGTTGATTAAATGAACTGTTTTTTAGAGTGACATGGGTAAAATACCTGTTGAAGATTTTTAATCTAAATACAACTTCTTAAGAATGGGGAATATTGAAATTTATTTTGATCTGTTTGAAGGAATAAAAATATTTCAAGTCAAAATCAACCAGGCAGTCGAAACTAAAAAGTGAACATCAAAATACCGAAAGGAATCAATTTTTATACGACAAATGCAATTTTATAATGATTACAAATAATTTAAAGAACAAGACCGTTGTCATCACCGGAGGCGGAGGAATACTTGGTAGTTCGCTGGCCCTTGCGATGTCCAAACAGGGGGCCAGGGTAGTAGTACTGGATCTAAATAGCGATGCGGCCAATCGAGTAGCAGAAAATATCCGCAACGAAGGTGGTGGAGCAATAGGTTTATCCGCAAATGTTCTGGAATCAGAAAGTTTAAATCAAGCCAAAGAACTGGTTAATAAACATTTTGGACCATGTGACATATTGATAAACGGTGCAGGCGGAAATCATCCAAAAGGAACGACTACTAAACCTCATTTGTTTTTAGAAGATCTTTCCTCCAATGAAGAGATTAAAACCTTCTTTGATTTGGATAGCCATAGCATTCAGTTTGTCTTTAACTTGAATTTTATTGGCACATTGTTGCCTACACAGGTATTTGCAAAGGATATGGTTGGTAAAGAAGGATGTTCTATTATCAATATAAGTTCGATGAATGCATTCCGACCTTTGACTAAAATACCTGCTTATAGTGGAGCTAAAGCCGCAATAAGTAATTTTACGCAATGGTTGGCCGTGCATTTTGCTAAAGCAGGCATCCGGGTAAATGCATTGGCGCCTGGGTTCTTTTTGACAGATCAGAACAGAACATTGCTTACCAATGCGGATGGTTCACTTACAGATCGTGGAAATACCATATTGGAACACACACCTATGGGTAGATTTGGAGAACCTGAAGACCTGGTTGGAACTTTATTGTGGTTGTGTAGTGATTCTTCAAAATTTGTTACAGGTATCGTAGTACCAGTCGATGGAGGATTTAGTGCATTTAGCGGTGTATAAATTATGAAAGGATTAGAACAAACATGGAGATGGTACGGACCAAAAGATTTGGTGCCCTTATCTCATATAAAAATGGCAGGAGCGACAGGTATCGTTACGGCCTTACATCATATTCCCAATGGCGAAGTGTGGGAGAATGAAGAAATATTGAGACGTAAGAAGGAAATTGAAGCAGCCGGATTGACATGGTCGGTAGTCGAAAGTATTCCCGTCCATGAGGACATTAAAAAAAGGACAGGCAATTATCAAAGCTATATTGAAAATTACAAGCAAAGTATTGCTAATCTAGGTGAATGTGGTATAGACATTGTCTGCTATAATTTTATGCCGGTACTGGACTGGACCAGGACGGATCTTTCCTATGAAATGGTGGATGGTTCAAGAGCATTACGGTTTAGCATGGAAGAATTTGCGGCTTTTGAATTGCATTTGTTAAAAAGGCCTGGCGCGGATGATCAATATTCAGAAGAAATGAAATCAAAGGCTCAAAAAGTTTTTGACACAATGAGTGAAGATCAGAAACAGCTTTTAGTGAGCAATGTAATTGCAGGATTGCCAGGAGCGGAAGAGGGCTATTCTTTGGAGCAATTTCAAACCGTTCTGGATACATATAAAGAAATTGGAGAAAACGAGTTAAAGAATAATTTGTATCAATTTTTAAGGGAAATCATTCCTGCTGCTGAAAAAGCTGGGGTTTTGATGGCTATTCATCCGGATGATCCGCCATTCCCGATTTTAGGGCTTCCACGAATTGTCAGCACTGAGGCTGATGCATTGGAATTGTTGAATGCCTGTGAAAGCCCAAATAATGGACTATGCTTTTGCACTGGTTCTTATGGGGTGAGGGAAGACAATGACTTGTCGGGCATGGTGGAACGATTAGGCCACCGAATTAATTTCATTCATTTACGAAGCACAAAGAGGGATGGAAATGGGAATTTTCATGAAGCCGACCACCTGGATGGAGACGTTGATATGTATGCTGTGATGAAAGCATTGGTGAAAGAACAAGAAAAGAGGAAGCAGGACGGAAGAAAAGATATTCGGATGCCAATGCGACCGGATCACGGTCACCAAATGTTGGATGATTTAAATAAAACGACTAATCCTGGATATTCTGCTATAGGTAGATTAAGAGGACTAGCAGAATTGCGGGGTTTAGAGCTTGGTATCAGGGGTGGATTGAACTTATGAAATGATTAGGCTTGCATTTTGAAACTAAGTTTGTCAAAAGAACAGTGAACTAACCAGTGAACAGAAATAGATTTTTATTTATAAATAACTGATAATCAGACAATAAATTAATGTGGGATTAAAGCTGTGACCCAGAAAAATCTAACTATGGTTAAACCAATCTTTCAAACCATAATAGTAGGAGGCGAAGATATAGTATATGAAGTGAAACGATCAATTTACTGGTTAGAGGCTTTTTCTGGCATTGATGGTGATAACTTGTCCTTCAGCATTTTCATGTCTTGACTTACTTTTTCTTGTACTACTTTGGCATAAATTTGCGTTGTACGAAGGTTTTTATGGCCTAGCATAGAACTTACAGATTCGATAGGTACGCCATTGCTAAGCGTAACTGTTGTTGCAAAAGTATGACGAGCCATATGAAAGGTGATATGCTTATGGATATTACAAATATCTGCCAGTTCCTTTAGATAAACATTCATCTTTTGATTGGTAATCATAGGTAGGATGTGGTTGCTATTGTCTATTAATGGATGCTTTATATATCTATTAAGGATTTCTTCTGCAAGAGGTAGCAGGGGGACGTTTGATGAAACTCCAGTCTTTGTCCTTTCAACAAATATCCATTTTTCTCCGTCCATTCCCATTGATATGTTTTCCGGAGTCAGTTTCAACACATCTGCATATGATAGACCAGTGTAGCAGCAAAATAAAAATATATCCCTTACATGTCTCAGACGTTCGTTTTCTATTTCTTTGCTGCTAAGTATTGAAAGTTCTTCTTTAGTTAAATATTCTTTTTTAACCTCTTTTAATGACATGGAATATCTGGCAAATGGATCTCTATCTATCCATTCATTTTTAATGGCCAATAAGGCAATTTTCTTAAATAGTCGTAGGTATTTTATTGTTGTATTATGACCAATTCCCTTTACTGCTTTCAAGTAAAATTCAAATTCTGTAATAAAAGAGTGATTAAGATCCTGTAGCTGATAGTCATCCAAGTGAAATTTGTGCTTCAAAAATTCCCTCAAATGTTTTAATGAGGTTTCGTATCGCTCAAGAGTTCCTGCTGAATAATTTTTTCCTACCTGTGCCCTGATCATTTCATTGTGATACTTGAAGAGCTCAACTAAGGAATGTTGTTCAGAGTTTTTTCCCATATAAATACTTTTAATGGATTGTGCGGATATAAATTGATTGGTCTCTTCGAGTTTGTCATGAATTCTATGAAGTTTGAGATTAATATTGTCCAGGTGTCTATTTATCATTCGAGCTTCTTCAGAATTACCTTTAACACGACTAGAGTTTACATTCCATTTATCTGGCAAGACTTTTTTACCTGTGGTAATCTCGGCTCGTTTTCCATTGACAGTAATACGGACGGATATGGGGGCCTCACCTGTTTTTTTACTTGTTTTATGTGTTTGCAACCAAAATAGAAGACTAAAGGTGTGAATCATTGAAGTACGGCTTTTTATTTACAAATAAATATACACAAAACAGGTTAAAAAACCTCATTTAATGCTAAAAAATAGATATTCGGTTACCAATTATGTAGGTAACCGAATGAGTAACCATTTATTTGAAATTGATTGAATATTTTGATTGGTGAGATCAATAAAAAACCCCTTAAACATTATGTTTAAGGGGTTTTAGTTTTAAATGATGCATTAAATGCAGAGGAGGAGGGATTCGAACCCCCGGTACCTTGCGGTACAACGGTTTTCAAGACCGCCGCGTTCGACCACTCCGCCACTCCTCTATTAATATGGTCTGTTTTTATCAACTTTCAACCCCCAGTACCTTGCGGTACAACGGTTTTTGCCAAAGGCATCCCTTTGGGGCAAGACCGCCGTCCCGATAGCTATCGGGAACCACTCTGCCACTCCTCTTTATAGGTCGAAAAGTATATTTTTTAATGACTTTAAAACTTGCTTTCAAAATCGGAGTGCAAATTTAGTTTTAAATTTTTAATGGCAAAAAGAAAATTAACTTTCCTTTAACTTTTTCTTCTGGTCTCTTTCGGCTTTAGCAAGAGAGGCATTGAGTTCAAACCCCGAAAGTAGAATAAAACTGATCATGAACATCCACACCATTAACGCAATCATGGCTCCAATAGATCCGTACAGTTTGTTATAGGTTCCGAAATTGGTGATATAATAGGAAAAACCATACGATAGCAGGATAATCAAAATGGTAGAAACAATTGATCCGGGGGATATGAATTTCCATTTTCGATGAAGGGCTGGAGCAAAATAGTAAATGGAAGATATTGCCAGCAGGAACATGATGAAAATGACGAAAAACCTGAGAGAGACGATTCCAAAAAGTAAGAGATCCCGGTCAAGTATATTTTGCTCAAGAAGCATATCAAGAACGATTTGCCCGCCAATTAGCAATGCAACAGCAATGAATATGGAAATAATGAGTAGCAAGGTCAGTAAGAGCGAGATCAATCTTGTTTTGAAGAATCCTCTTCTCTCAACTGTTTTATATATTTTGTTGAAGGCGTTCATAAGGGATAACATGCCGTTGTTGGAAAGGTACAGGGAGAGTACCACAGAAAATGATAACAGGTTTCCTCTCGGCTTATTGATTACATCAGAAATGGTGCTTGTCACCTGGCTGAACATTGCCAGATCACCTATCTGGTTGATGATGTTTTCATAAAGATTTGGAATAGGGATATAGGGAATTAAGGTAATGAGAAAAATTACTCCCGGAAATAGCGCCAATGTGAAATTATAAGCGACGCCGCTTGACCTTTCATAGATCTCATTTTTCTTAAAACTCTGAATATAAATATTGATCAGGTGGAAAAGGGAAATTTCATGCTTTCCAAAATGGATAGTGTCGAGCTTTTCAATCGTGTGTCGAACTGTTCTGCTATCCGTTAAAAATCTAATGATATTTGGCATTTCAAAAATATGGTTTAAATGCATTCACCAATATTTCAGGTGCCTCGCAAGGTTTCCTGCTGTGTGCATTTACAAAGGCCAAAGTTGTTTCACCTAAATTTATTAATTTTTCGTGTTCGTTGAAGATTTCATACTTAAATGTGACCCTATTTGATGGCATTTCAGCGATGCAGAGTTTGATGGTTAGTAATTCATCATACATTGCCGGGCGAAGATATTTGGATCTGTTTTCCAATACAGGCATCATGATGCCGCTTTTTTCTATCTCCTTGTAAGTCAATCCTAAAGTCCTCAATGATTCCACACGGGCAACCTCGTAATAGGTCGCGTAATTGCCATAATACACATACCCCATCTGGTCTGTGTCTGCATATCGTACTCGTATCTGGATAGAATTGGTATACATATTACTGATAAATTCTGGCCCTGTTTAATGCGTTTTGAAACCTTCGGGCGTTCCTGAGATGCTCCGTCAAAGACGAAGTGAAGTTGTGGTATCCTGAAAAATCTTCTTTCGCACACATGTAGAGATAATTGTGATCTTCGTTATTCAGCACAGCATCGATTGATATGATCGATGGAAAATTGATCGGTCCCGGAGGTAAACCGGTATATTTGTAGGTGTTGTAGGGAGAATCAATTTCCTTATGAACATTCAGCACCCGCTGGATCTTAAAATCACCCACAGCATAAATGAGTGTGGGGTCAGCTTGTAAAAGCATTCCTCTTTTTAGCCGGTTTAAGTAAAGCCCGGCTATGGTGGGACTTTCATCATTATGTCGGGTTTCGGCCTGTACGATCGATGCCATGACGGAAACTTCAACCGGTGTCATATTGAGGGAATCGGCTTTTTTCAGACGTTCATCATTCCAGAACTTATCGTATTCTGTCTTGAATTTCTCAAGCAAATTTTCCGCGCTAATGTTCCAGTATACTTCATAAGTATTGGGGATAAACATACTGCGAAAGCTGTCTTTGTTAAAACCATACTTCTCTGGTGTGTCTTCTCCAAATAGCAGGCTGTCAAATTCTGCTGGTTCCAATTCTATATTGGCGCAAACGAGCTCCGAAAGCTCACTTAGTAAACGGACATTCGAAAACGTAATAAGTACCGGCACTTGTTCACCGGCCCTGAGCATTTTTACCACTTCATAATTTGTGGTATTGGCCTCGATCACATAATGTCCGGGCTTCACATTTTCAGTGTATTTCATCAATTTTGATAAGAGACTGAATGAAACGGCATCGTGAATATAATTTTCGTCATATAGCCTGTTGCGGACATCTTCAAAAGTGTCCTCGGTGTAAATGTAAAAGTCCCTGTCCTGCTGCTCGACCAGAAAATTGGCCGTATTGAACATCTGGTAAACATAAAACGAAAATGAAATGAACATAATCGCCACTACAACCAGTATGATGATAAGAATTTTTCTTGCTTTCAATCCAATGTTTTTTAGTTCAATTGTCAATGTTGGCAAAAAACAACATTGTGCTCATTTTAATTGAGGGGCAAAATTAATAATTTGACCGAATGATTTATGTTTATTTTATTGAAGGATGACAAAAAAGCAACATGCAACGGTTTTTAGGATATATGAAGATAATCCTGAAAAGAGCAAAATAGATAAGGTAGTTACCGCATTAAAAGAAGGTGAAGTAGTCATTTACCCAACCGATACGGTATACGCCCTTGGATGCAATTTATATGATAATAAGGCCATTGAAAGGATAACCCGTATCAAAAGTTTTAGCTCCCAAAAGCCGAATTTTTCAGTTATTTGTGAAGATATCAGCCAGATCTCCCAGTACACAAAGGTGATCGGAAACGATGTTTTTAAGATCATGAAAAAGGTTTTACCTGGACCCTATACTTTTATATTGGAAGCCAATAATAAAATTCCGAAAGCCATCAATCAAAAGAGAAAAACCATTGGTGTGCGTGTTCCTGATAATTTAATTACCCTGTCCATTGTGCAGGCCCTTGGGAATCCTCTTATCACCACCTCATTGAAAGAAGAGGATGAAATAGTGGAATATTACACGGATCCCCATGACATCATCGATCGGTTTTCAAACCAGGTGGATGTCATCATTGATGGTGGTTTAGGAAATAACAAGCCCAGCACCATCCTGGATTGTACCACTGAGATACCGATTGTGATCAGGGAAGGCCTGGGAAATATTGATTATTTGCTTTAGGAATTTTAACAAATATTCTATTTTCGGCTTTGAATTCAATTTACAAAGTTTAGTCACCGACCCCATTCAATGGATGTTCTGAAAATCCTTCAATCTGTGCCGATTTTTGTCGGATTGAATCCTTCTTTGATAGAAAGGATCATGCCATTGCTGCATCGTGAGGAGTACAGGAAGGACGATAAGATCATCGAGGAAGGGAATGTGGGGAACAGCATGTTTATCCTCCTCAAAGGGAGTGTACGGGTGACAAAATATGGCCAGGACCACAAGGAGATACTGATATCCAATATGGAAACGGGCTCCTATTTCGGAGAGCTTTCATTGGTGGATAATTTGCCCCGATCGGCCAATGTACTGGCAAATGAAGACTCCGTTTTACTAAGCCTGGGGAAAAACGCTTTCGAAAAGTTATTATCGGAAAACAAGGATTTTGCCATTACTTTTTACAAAAATTGCATGAAGGAGACAATGTCCCGTATCCGCGAGACAGCCTCCAATCTTACTCTCTCACAAAATGTGCTTTACCAAAAGTCGTCCAGGCTTGACCTGATCGATGCAGATTTGGTGCATGCGGCCAAGATCCAGGACTACTTTCTCAATACCAATCTTTTGAAGGATGAACAACCTTTGATTGCGGGAGTAAAACAATCTTACATTTACAAACCTTACCTGGAAGTAGGAGGGGATTTTCTGAACATCGCAAAAATTTCTAATGATAAGCTGGGCATTGTGATTGCCGATGTGATGGGACATGGGATATCCGCTGCACTGGCAACCGGAGTGATGAAGAGCGCTTTTATTCTTTTTGTGAAAAAATATGGCAAGAATCCTGTCAAGCTAATGACCCGTATGAATGCCCATTTTTACGAGATATTTTCCTCTCTTTATGCAACCGGATACTATGCTTTGATCGATATGGCTGCCAAAAAGATCCGCATGACCAAAGCAGGTCATCACCATCCGTTGATATGGAAAGGCAAAGACAAAAATCTGGCAGTTCTGGAATCCCCAGGTCCTGGGTTGGGCATTATTCCGGATGCTAAATTTGATGAATTGGAAGTAGACATTGAACCAGGGGATAAGCTCTTGTTTTATACGGATGGCATCATCGAACAAAAGAATTCGAAATCTGAAATGTATAGTCAGAATCGACTGGAATGCATTTTTAAACAGAAAATTACCGATGGCGAGAAAAACATCCTTCAGGTAGTTCTCGAAGACCTCACATCATTTTCCGGCACCGACGAATACCAAGATGACATTTCCCTACTTCTTTTTGAGTTCTAAGAAGGCACTCAGCACCCTGCTCTCCACCCTCTGCATCATCCATCCCGCAATCCAAAATCCGCAATCCAAAATCCCTCTACCCCGTATTCCTCATCGCACCCGCAATCGCGTTAATGGTCATGAGCAGGCTGATCAATGTGTTTTCTCCATCCTTTCCGCTCCCTTCTTTTTCTGCCCTCCATTTTTTGAGCAAGGCAACCTGTTTGGTGTGCAGGGTGGTCATAATGGATGCCCTGAGCTGGCTGGAATAGTGATGCTGTACCCTCCTTTTCTCAATTCCTTCATCCAATAAGTCCTGAAGCGCTTTCTTTGCTTTTTTGAATTCATCGATAAACAGTTTCAGAAATTTCTCCCTGATCTCTTTATTGTTCACCAGCGAGGCATATTCCGCCATGATACTTTCATCGGTAGCCGCCAGGCTCGTATCGACATTCGTTAGGACGTACCGGATAAACGGATCTTTTTTGACCGCTTTTTTAAGTTTGGCAAAATCTTCAGGATGTTTTTTCTTTAAATTATTAAGAGTGGTTCCCACACCATACCAGCTTGTCATGTTGTACCGTGATTGGCTCCAGCTAAACACCCAGGGTATGGCTCGTAAATCATTAATTGTCTTACTTCCTGTTCGACGTGATGGACGCGATCCGATCTTGCTGTTTTCAATGGCGTCGATTGGTGTTGCTTCCCGAAAATATTCAATGAACCCATCCAATTTCATAAGATCGCTGTAGATCTTTTTACTTTCCGTGGCGAGATTCTCAAAAATATCTGCCAATGGATGATATTCTTTTTTGCTGAAGTGATTGGAAATATATTTTCCTGCTGTGCTGGCTATTAAAAGTTCCAGGTTGTAGCTGGCGTTTATTTTATTGGCGTACTTCTGCTCGATGGTTTCACCTTGCTCCGTTAGCCGGATGTCTCCTTTGTTGGAGGAATGCGGCAGTGAATTGATGAAATAATGGGTAGGACCTGCTCCGCGGCTGATGGAACCTCCCTTACCATGGAAAAACCGGATATTGACCCCATGTTTTTCACCAATTTCACTTAGTGTGGCCTGGGCCTTGTACAAGTGCCAGTTACTGGCAAGTATGCCTCCATCTTTGTTGCTGTCGCTGTAACCGACCATGATCTGCTGGCTGCGACTGGCTTCCTTATTTGCTTTACGAATATATTCCTGACTTCTTTTGGTAAATGGATGATTTAGGAACGCATCCATGATCTGCGGGCCATTTTCAAGGTCTTCTATGGTTTCCAGAAGGGGCACAACCGGTAAAACGCAAACAAGTCCTTCCTCAGTTTTGATGGTCAATCCCGCTTCCCTGGCCAAGAGGTAAACCACCAAAAGGTCACTTAAACTTCTTGTCATGCTGACAATCAACGAGCCTAACGCTTTTGTACCGTATTTACGAATGTGCTGATCAATGACCTTATAGCATGATAGCACCGCATCGGCATTTGTTCCGAGCTGCATGTTTGGGTTGGTAAACGGACGATTAGAGGTCAATTCTTTTTCGATGAATTCGAGCCTTTTTTCTTCCGACCAATTGACATAATCCGTTTCCTGCAAAGATGCGGCTTCCATTAATTGCGAGATTGCATGGTCATGGAAATTGCTGTTTTGCCGGATATCGAGATGGGCGAGGTGAAACCCGAGTGTATCGATTAATCGAATGGCATTGTTTAAATCGGAATAAGCAATGGATTTTGCCCCATATTTCTCCAGGGATTGTTGAAGAATCTTCAGGTCGTCGATCAACTCCTCAGCAAAATGATAACAACCCGAATGTTCGGAAATATCCGTTACTTGGCCGCTGGTAATGAGAATGGGCAATTTGGTGATTACCAGGTTTAAATATTGACGAAATGCTTCACCTTTGTTGCGGTCAAGGGCTTTTTCAGACTTTGGGCCGATCTCTTCTGACATCTGCTTCAGTCGCTTTCTGAGCCCCCAGTCACATTCCTCGATCTGAATGGCAAAGCTTAGGTGCTTGGCCAGCTCGATCAGTTTTTTCTGGATGACAGTAAGGGCATTCAATCTCAGTGTTTTCAGGGTATCTGTTGTAACATCAGACGTTACAAGCGGATGACCGTCACGGTCGCCGCCTACCCAGTTGCCAAAAGTAATTTTTGGTAGCTTTTCAGAATCTTCAATTAATGATTTTTCAAATCCTGCTTCCTCCCATGCCTGAAGCAATCGTTTATCAAGAACAGGGATTACCTCCGGATAGACATTGGTCAGGTAATACAAAATATTTCTCAGTTCAGATTTTACATCTGGTTTTTCCACGAATATCTCACCCGTTTTCCACAACCGGTAAAGGGTCAGTTTGATGTCTTCACGAATGGATTCCTGCTCCTTTGGCGTGTACATCTGATTTTCCCTCTTGACCAGCAGCAGGTATAACTCACGGTGATGCTCCAAAACCGTTGAACGCTTGGCTTCTGTAGGATGGGCCGTCAATACAGGTTCGACCCTTACATCTTTCAGTTTGTCGGCTATATCCTTTTCGTTGATCCCCTCTTTTGCTAGTTTTTTAAGGTTATATGCCCACAATCCATTGATGCTGGACATGGATTCATTTTCTTTTTCACGTCGGTTTTGAACGGCGCTGTTTACTTCAACCATATTCACCAACTGAAAAACAATGGAATAGAGCTGTATATGTTTAATGCTGAATTGAGAGGCAGGCTTGTTCTCCAATTCGTTGATCCAGGGAATCTGGTTGGCCATGCCTTCCTCTCCATTTTCTGTCAGGACTTCCTTCAGGGCATTCAACAAAAATTCAAGATCGTAGTAAGGTTTTCCGAGTTTCTTTTTTACAAGTTCCAGTTCGTTCATAGGTTATAAAAAGTATGCTGTTTTTTTGAGTTTAGGTAAAGCAAAGCTAAAATTAGCACATATTTATTTTTTACGGCAAGAATCCTATCATTTTTGAAAAACCATTTTCTTCGAACATTGTTTTAAAAAATCCGGATTGGATTTGGAGCGAATTGCTGTGGAAATAAGGTTGATTGTTTATTTTTGGAGCCGATTTGTGAAGTATGTATAAATATTAAAAGAATATGAAGGGAATAAAGAATTCGATCTTTGTTGTATTGCTGTTTATTACTTTCCAAACCATTGGAAAGGAAGCCATTAGTTATCGTTTATCCATGCCGGAGCCTCATACTCATTATTTTGAGGTGGAGATGACACTGGAGGATTTTAATGAAAAATCGATTGATGTGAAGATACCGGTTTGGGCTCCTGGATCTTACCTGGTCAGGGAATTTGCAAAAAATATAGAGGTTTTTGCAGCTAAGGATTCTGACGGAAATGATCTCGAAAGCTATAAAATAGATAAGAATACCTGGAGGATTGAAAAAGGCAATTCGAAATTGGTCAAGGTCCGCTACAATGTTTATGCTTATGAAATGTCCGTGAGAACAAGTTTTCTGGATGCTGATCATGGATACCTGAACGGAACGAGTGTCTTCATGTACGTCGATCAATATAAAGATGTGCCGTCAAAACTGGTCATTGATCCTTATGAAGAGTGGAAGGTAGTAAGCACGGGTTTACCTAAGATCGATGAGGGAGAATGGGCTTATCTTGCTGAAGACTATGACCAATTGGTTGATTGTCCGATAGAGATTGGTAATCACAAAGAAATAGCGTTCGAAGTTGCGGGCATACCTCACACAATAGCGATGTACGGCCCGGGGAACTATGATGAAGAAAAACTTAAAACAGACTTTACCAGGATTATTAATGGATTGACGGAAATCTTTGGAAGCAATCCCAATGAAAATTATGTTTTTATTGTCCACAACCTGACCAAAGGAGACGGGGGTCTTGAACACAAGAATTCAACTACTCTCAATGTAAATCGGTGGACGTACGCACCCTGGAGCAGTTATAAGAGCTTTTTGGGGCTTGTTGCTCATGAATATTTTCACCTTTGGCTGGTCAAGCGAATTCGTCCGGTAGAGTTGGGGCCATTCAATTATGATGAAGAAAACTACACATCGCTACTCTGGGTGATGGAAGGATTCACATCCTATTTCAGTCAGCTGATTTTATGTCACCTGGGCTATATCCAGGAATACGATTTTATTAAGATGCTTTCCGACAACTATACAGCTATTGAATCGTCTCCCGGGAATGATATTCAGCCGGTGAGCATGGCTAGCTTTGACGCATGGATCAAAGCGTATCGTCCAAACGAAAATAGCGGAAACGCTACTATTTCATATTATCAAAAGGGTATGGTTTTGGGATCTCTGCTTGATGTGCTGATTGTGGCAAAAAGTGAAGGTCAACATAATCTTGGTGATGTATTAAGAGACCTTTATGGCGAAATATATTTGAAAACGGACAAAGGTATCACGGAAGAGGACATGAAACAGGCGCTTGAGAAGTATTCCAAGACCAATCTCGATGAATTTTTTGATCATTATGTGAATGGTAGCGAAGAAATAGATTATACTCAATTTTTATCCCTGGCAGGGTTGAACATAGAAAAGAAAGTGGTTGAAGAAGATAAAATATCATTAGGATTGAGCTTATCTGATAGCGGAGGGAAGACTGTCGTAAAAAGAGTAACAAAAAATAGCCCGGGTTGGAAATATGGAATCAACGTGGATGACGAAATCATTGCAGTCGATGGGTTCAGGGTTAATTCCAGCGAGATAAAAAAGATACTGCGCAACAAAGAATTTGGCGAACAGATTTCTGTTTTAGTATCGAGAGATAATATATTGAAGACTTTGAAAGTGACGTTGGAAGAAACGGATTCATTTTACTTTCATATTACCCAGGATAAAAACAGTACCAAACAAGAAGACAGAATATTGACCAAGTGGCTTAAAAATTAAATTTCAGGTTTTCTATGGACAGGCAACAGGCAAAATTAAGAGTTGATGAATTGATTGAGAAAATCGATCATTACAATTATCAATATTATCAGAACAGCATTTCTGAAATAAGTGATTTTGAATTTGACCAGTTGCTGAAAGAACTCGAAAAACTGGAGGAAGAATTTCCGGATCTCAGGTACGACTATTCTCCTACTCAGCGTGTAGGTGGAACTATTACGAAGACTTTTGAGACGGTGGTCCATAAGTATCCGATGCTTAGCCTTGGAAATACTTATTCCAGGGAAGAGTTGGTTGATTTCGATAAAAGGGTGTCTAAAGGCCTTGAAGGTCAGCTATATGAATATTTCTGTGAGTTGAAATTTGACGGCGTGGCGATCAGTCTTACCTATCAAAACAATTTGCTTGTCCAGGCTGCAACGAGGGGGGATGGTACCCGCGGAGACAACATTACCAATAATGCCAAAACCATCAAATCCGTTCCTTTAAAGCTAAGGAGTAATATTGATCTTCCGGATGAATTTGAGGTACGGGGTGAGGTATTCATGCCCAAGGAAGTATTTGAAAAACTGAATAAAGAAAAAGAGGAAAGAGGGGAGGAGAAGCTTGCTAATCCAAGAAATACAGCATCGGGAACCCTGAAAATGCAAGACTCGTCAATTGTGGCAATTCGCAAACTGGACTGTTTCATGTATTCGTTCATGTCGAATGATCGGTCCATTACCACTCACGGCGAGGCAATTAGCCTGTTGGAGAAAGCTGGTTTCAAAGTTTCTCAGACCTATCGTAAGTGTTCAAATATCGATGAGGTATTTGAATACATTGATGAATGGGAGGAGAAGCGCAAGCAATTACCATTGGAAACTGATGGAATTGTGATTAAGGTCAATAGTTATCATCAACAGGAAGAATTGGGTTTTACTGCAAAAAGCCCTCGGTGGGCGATCGCGTATAAATATAAAGCGGAAAGTGTTTCGACCAAACTGAACGGAATTACCTACCAGGTTGGAAGAACGGGAGCAATCACTCCGGTTGCTGAGCTTGAGCCTGTTTTACTTTCCGGAACCACTGTGAAACGGGCATCTCTTCACAATGCCAATGAAATAGAGCGCCTGGATCTGAGAATTGGTGACTTTGTTTTTGTAGAAAAAGGCGGGGAGATCATCCCGAAAGTTACCGGTGTGGATATTGATCGGAGAGAAGAAAGTCTGGAAAAGGTAGTATATATTTCCGAATGCCCGGAATGCGGAACACAGCTGATCAGAAAAGAAGGAGAAGCGGTGCATTATTGTCCCAATGAGCTGGGTTGCCCACCTCAGATCAAAGGAAGAATTGAACATTTTATACAGCGTAATGCGATGGATATCAATTCGTTGGGAGAAAGGACCATTAATATGCTTTATGAAAAGGGATATGTGCATTCTCCGGCAGATCTCTATTCCCTCACCTATGATCAGGTTTACGAATTGGAAGGTTTTAAAGACCTGTCAACAAAAAACCTTCTTGAAGGGGTTAAAAAATCCCGGGAGGCACCTTTTGCAAATGTTTTGTTTGGGCTGGGAATCCGGTTTGTTGGTAAAACAGTTGCTGAAAAGCTGGTTGAATATTTTCAAAATATCGAAAGCTTGAAAAATGCTTCTTATGATGATTTGATAGCTGTGCCTGAAATCGGAGATCGCATAGCGGAGAGTGTAGTTCAGTTTTTTCAAAATGAGAAAAACCTCAATGAAATTGAGCGTTTGAAAACCGCGGGACTACAATTGGAAGCTGGAAATCAACAAGATGAATTGAAAAGTGATGTGCTTGTTGGCAAATCTTTTGTAATTTCGGGTGTATTTACCAATTTCAGCAGGGATGATCTGAAGAAATTGATCAAGGCGAATGGAGGAAGGATACTTTCTTCGGTTTCCGGAAATCTTGATTATCTCGTTGCAGGTGAAAATATGGGGCCGTCTAAATTGGAAAAAGCCCAAAAATTGAATGTGAAAATTATTTCGGAAGCTGATTTTCTACAAATGATCCAAAATCCTTAGAATATTCCACAATTACCTAAAACAATGACCTGAAGAAGACTGAGTATTGTGAAAAATGAATATTAAACCAACGAACAACTAGATGGAATTTATCGGTGTGAAATCATTGAGTTTACCCTATGCGATTAACCGGGCGCTAAGAAAGTCCAGGAATAGAGAGGGTAATGTTAAGTATACAGTGGCAAACTCTTTTTTATTTCTTTTCACAGCAGATGGAAATCCCAGGAAATTTGAGGAGGTAATGTTGCTGAAAGAAAAACTTCAGGAGGATGGGAAAAACGTAAGCATATTGTACCTTCTTCTGAATGAGGAACACAAGCCTGATGGGGCTCTTGATGATCATATGGTTAAGTTTGATAAAAAAGATATTGGTCTCTTCGGAAATATCAAGGATGAATATGTTTCTGAAATTTTAAGCCGGAACTACGACTTTGTCATCAATGTAGACCTTCATCCGAACATTTATTGCGATTATTTAATGGCAAAGTGCAAATCAAATTGTAAAATTGGACATTATTTTGCTGATCATGATAAATTTTACGATATGATGATCCAGACTGCAGATGATACGGATGAAGAATTTTATTTAAACCAGGTTTACCACTATATAAAACAGCTTTAATTTTTTATGCACGAAACACTACGAGGAACTGGTGTGGCTTTGGTTACTCCGTTTAAGAAAAATCTGGAAATTGATTTTGACGGGTTCAAAAGGTTATTGGATTATATTTCCGATAATGGGGTTAATTACTTTGTAGTCAATGGAACCACAGGAGAATCTGCTACGACAAACAAAAGCGAAAAACATCAGTTACTGGATTTTATCCGGAAGAACAATAAAAGCAATTTACCTGTAGTATATGGGACTGGTGGATATGATACAGCTGATATCGTTGAGCATGTTAAGGATTTGGATTGGACCGGTACAGAGGCCCTTTTAAGTGTAAGTCCCTACTACAATCGCCCCTCACAAGCAGGGATCATCAAGCATTATGAAGCCATTGCCGATGCTTGCCCAAGGCCGGTGATTTTGTATAATGTGCCGAAGCGAACAGGTGCAAACATGAAAGCCTCTACCACACTGGAACTGGCAAAACATGAAAATATAATAGGGATAAAAGAAGCTTCACCAGATTTTGGTCAGATCATCGATATTATGGCTGGGAAACCGGATGACTTTCTGGTCATTTCAGGAGATGATATGAACACCATACCTATGATTTCCCTGGGATGTGTGGGTGTGATCTCAGTATTGGCAAACGCATTGCCTGATAAAATGTCAGAAATGGTCAAACTGGCCTTATCCGGTAACTTTTCAGGTGCTTCGAAAATATTATTTGAATTAAACGAAATAAATCCTCACATGTATTCTGAGGGAAGTCCTGTTGGGGTGAAGCAACTGCTTTCTGAAATGAAAATTATCGATAATTATGTGCGGCTCCCGCATGTTGAAGCCTCCGATCAATTGAAGGAAAAAATCAGGATGTATATCTCATAAACAAAAAAAGGGCTTTAAAGCCCTTTTTTTAGTTTCTTTCAGAAAATAATTAAGCATTATTTTTCATATTCTGAACTTCTACTCTTATATCTTGAGCCAGGTTTTTAAGATCTTGCATACCTTTTCTCACACGAGTTCCGGCAGCTTGGTTACTTTTGTCATAAAACTTTTGAAAGTCACCTTCCAATGACATTACTAAATCTCTAAGTTCATCAAATCTTTTCATTTTTTTTATATTAGGTTACGTTTATATAGCTATTAATTTTCGTCAGCAATATAGCCAAAATGTTTAAAAATCAATAAATAGAAGCTTTTTTTTAAACATTTTTATGCAATTTCTTCAACGATACTTTTATAATGACCACTTTTCAGCTTGTCACTAATTGCAACGAAAGCATCGATGGTTTCTTTTACATCGGCCTCGGTATGAACAGCAGTTGGAATCAACCTTAGCATGATCACACCCTTCGGTACAACCGGGTAGATCACAATCGAGCAGAAGATATTGTAATTTTCCCTGAGGTCGTGAACGAGGGCCGCGGCCTCCAGCGGTGTGCCACTGAGGAATACCGGCGTCACTGGCGACTGGGTTTTACCTATGTTAAAACCATTTTCTTTCAAGCCTTCCTGCAGGCCATTTACAACCTTCCAAAGGTTATCTTTGAGGTCAGTATTTTTTCTTAACAATTCAAGTCTTTTAAGGCCACCGATAACCAAAGGCATTGGAAGTGACTTGGCGAATATCTGAGATCTTACATTGTATCTCAGGAATTGAATGATGCTTTTGTCACCGGCGATAAACGCGCCGATACTAGCCATGGCCTTAGCAAATGTGGAGAAATAAAGGTCAATCTGATCCTGAACCCCAAACTCTTCTCCTGCACCAGCGCCTGTCTTACCCATTGTACCAAATCCATGTGCATCATCGATCAAAAGCCTGAATTGGAATTTCTTTTTAAGAGCGACGATGTCTTTCAGATTGCCCATATCACCGGACATTCCAAAAACACCTTCTGTAATAACAAGAATTCCACCTCCGGTTTCTTCAGTGAGTTTTGTAGCACGTTGTAATTGCTTTTCAAGGTTTTGAATATCGTTGTGAGGAAATACAAACCTCTTGCCCATATGCATTCTCAAACCATCGACAATACACGCGTGAGATTCCGAATCATAAACAATCACATCTTTCCGATCTGTAATAGCGTCAATAATTGACATGATTCCCTGATATCCATAATTAAGGAGCATTGCGGCATCTTTTTGCACAAAATCAGCAAGCTCTTTTTCAAATTGCTCGTGATAGGTTGTGTTTCCGGACATGATCCTTGCACCCATCGGGTAGGCCAGCCCCCAATCTTTGGAAGATTCTGCATCTGCTTTTCTCACTTCTGGATGATTAGCCAGACCCAGATAGTTATTCAAACTCCAGGTAAGTACTTCTTTTCCCTGGAATTTCATTCTGGGCTTAATCTCGCCTTCTAATTTAGGAAACATAAAATATCCTTCCTCTTTGAAGTTCGCGTACGTACCCAAAGGTGTGTTCTCCGTTTTCAGTTTCTCAAAAATGTCCACTTTTCTTCCTGTTTATATTACCGTATTATTATGAAGACGCGAATTTAACATGAAATTTATATCTTGAAAAAATTATATTCATTAAAACCGCATCAAAAGATACATAAAAAGCAGGTGTCAAGATTGTAAAAAATATCCAGAAAAGGTAAAAAACCGTGTTTTTAAATTCATTTGGACTGAAAAGTAGAATTATTTGAATTAAAAGTTTAATTTAAAAAAGTTCGGAATTTAAGAGCGCGCCATCCCTTCACTATGAAAGAAAAAGGTAAAATTAAAAGCATATTAATTGCCAACAGGGGCGAAATAGCAGTAAGGATCATTCGTACCGCAAAAAAACTTGGAATTCAAACAGTTGCCGTTTACAGTGACGCTGACCGGATCATGCCGTTTGTCAGGATGGCCGATAAAGCTGTTCATATTGGCCCCTCACCTTCAAGCGATTCTTATCTGAACATGGATAAAATCATCGAGGTAGCTCTGAAGTATCAATGTGATGCGATTCATCCGGGTTACGGATTTTTGTCAGAAAATCACGTTTTTGCCCAAAAGGTGATAGAAAATGGTATTCTTTTTATAGGTCCGGATCCGGAGACAATTCAAAAAATGGGAGATAAGCTGGAGTCGAAGCGGACAATAAAAACATTTGATGTTCCCTCTGTTCCTGGAACGGATTTTCCGATAAGTGAATTTGAAGAAGCAAAGACTATCGCTTCTGAAATAGGTTTGCCAGTCATGATCAAGGCAAGTGCAGGTGGTGGTGGAAAAGGTATGCGGATCGTTCATAAAATGTCAGATCTGGAGGAAGAAATACAGACTGCCATGAGTGAGGCCAAAACAGCATTCGGAGACTCAAGTGTTTTCATTGAAAAATATGTTCAGAATCCCCGACACATTGAGGTTCAAGTCCTTGCAGACAGACATGGTAATATTGTTCATTTAAATGAAAGGGAGTGTTCCATCCAGAGAAGGCATCAGAAGGTTGTTGAAGAATGTCCATCTCCGATTGTTGATGCAAAATTAAGAGAAGAGCTGGGAAAAGCCGCAATTAATGTTTCGAAGGCCTGTAAATATGTGGGCGCCGGAACGGTGGAATTTATCATGGATCAGGAAAATAAGTTTTATTTTCTGGAAATGAATACGCGGTTGCAGGTGGAGCATCCGGTAACGGAATATGTGACGGGAATTGACCTGGTGGAGAAACAAATTGAGATTGCCAATGGAAATCCTCTTAATTTGAGGCAGGAAGACCTTTTTCCAAAAGGGCATTCCATCGAACTAAGAGTTTACGCGGAAGATCCTGAGGATAATTTCATGCCATCAATCGGGAAGCTCGAAAAGTATCAAACCCCTGTTGGGGAAGGAATACGCGTAGATAATGGCTATGAGGAAGGAATGGAAATACCCATTTTCTACGATCCGTTGTTGGCGAAATTGGTTGTTTATGATAAGGACAGAATTAGTGCCATTAATAAGATGATCAATGCGATTGATCAATATGAAATTGAAGGAGTAAAGACCACTTTACCATTTGGTAAGTATGTTTGCAAAAATGAATTTTTTATTACAGGTGATTTCAATACCAATTTTGTTAAAGAACACTTTAGTGGTATTTTTAATAAGCAAAAAAAGAAATTGGAGGAGGTTGCTGCCATCTTGAGTTCATATATCATCGATCAATACGAGGAAAACATGATTTCGCTGGCTGAGCAAAAGACCAACTGGAGAAACAGACTGAAATAACCTATGATAAGAATAGCCACTTTGTTGAGTTGTCTTTATTTTTTAATCTCATTTAGCTTACATGCGCAGCCCAGGCCACTTTATCCAATTTTATTTGAGTATTCCAAAGACTTGTATCCTGAGTACAAGGAAATTCCCGAAGAGAGAAGGTTTAAGTTGGAAGCTGTAGCCGAATACATTAGGGAAAAAGTTGAAATAGGAGAAACGCCCGAAATAATGTTCATCGGCAGCAACCAGGCTACAAGAAGCCTTTTGGCACAAGTTTGGGCAAGGGCCGCCGCGCATTACTATGGCGTAGATGATGTAGAACTATATTCTGGCGGGATCCATGAAGGCCCCATTACAACAAATACCATTACCGCTATCGAACGAGCCGGTTTCATCGTTTACAAAATAAAAGAAGGTGGGCAGTTATTTTACCAGGTAAAATATAGTTTTAACCTGAAACCTATTGTAATTTATCCTAAAAAGATCGACGACCGGTTGAACCCGCCTGCCGATTTTATGGCCGTTATTGTTTGTCAAAGTGCTGCACAAAACCTTCCGGTTGTGAAGGGAACACGAAAACGTCTGGAGCTGACTTTTAATGATCCTTATGGATATGAAGGGTTAGAAGAAGAGAATGAGGAATACGATAAGGCTTGTCACCAAATTGCGCTGGAAATGTTTTATCTGTTCAGCAAACTGAAACATTTGGAGAGCTAGCCCGCTGCTTTTGCATTGTTGAGATTTTTTGGTTCGAGGAAGGGCTTCCATTCCATATAATCATATCCAGAGAAATCCCTGAGGAACATGACATAGGACGGCTTGAAAGGTTTTCGAAGTAAATTCATGTTCATTTCTTCAGGAAGGTAATCTCCTTTTTTTGAGTTGCAGATTTTACAAGCTGTTGCCAGATTGTTCCAGGAAGTTTTCCCCCCACGCGCTTTGGGCAATACGTGATCAAGCGTCAGATCTTTTTTCGAACCGCAATACAGGCATTTATAACCATCCCGTTTAAATACATTGTCGCGACTCAGCATCACCCCTCTGTAGGGAATGTGAATGTATCGTTTCAATTTGATAACTGACGGCATGGGAAACGATTGACTGACAGAATGAAGAAACTTGTCCTTGTTTTGAGAAACAAAATCAGCTTTATTCAAAAAAATGAGCAGGAATGCCCGTTCGACCGAACAGATCGTTATCGGAGAATAATCAATATTTAAGACGAGAACCCTGGGTTTCATCTGTTTGAGCAATTTATTTTTATGGTACAGATGCCATACCTGTCAGACAGGGAACCACCTATTGATCATATTTCTTTACACTAACAGATCTGCAAGGTGGTTTCATGGCAACATCAATCTGCGAATTCCTGCCAATTTATGTGTGTAATCATTCTTTGACTCATTAAATATACCTCTTTCATCCAAAATATCAATTCTCACTTTTCCTGAGGCATGGATTATTTTGCTACCTTCCAGCAATATTCCAACGTGAATAATTTTTTTCTCCTCGTTTTCAAAAAATGCAATATCACCCTCTGAACTATCTTCAAGACTAACAGCATTTCCCTGAAAATATTGCTGAGAGGCATCCCGTTTGAGTTTATAACCACAAATCTTATAAACTTGTTGGGTAAATCCGGAACAATCGATCCCAAAAGGGGTTTTCCCACCCCATAGATAAGGGGCATTTCGGTATTTGAATGCTATTTTTTTCAGGTATTCAAAATCTGATCTTTGCCCCATATTCTTAGATTCGCCGTTAAATGCAAATTGTTCATTCATTTCAAAGAGTTCCGAACTGGTAATGGGAAGCACGCTTCCGATCACAATGTTCAGCATTTCCTTTTTGTATAAAATACCTGCAAGAATATCTGTACAGACTTTATATTCAAGCATTTGTATCTGGTCGTAGTATTCCTGACTGATCTCTGTACATTGTTTTAAATCGATCCAGCCCTGGTATTCATCAAAATCGATTTCAATTTTGTACCACTTCTTGTCCTTTGAAATTTCAATAACCTTATAGGACTCTCCAAATAGTAGCTGTGTGACCATTTCGGATTTGTCGGATGGCTTGGCCCTCACCGGAACAATAGCAAGTCGGCAGATGCCGTATGAAAAATAGTTCATATTAATATTTTATTCTGGACAACTCCTTCTCCACGTCTTTCTTCCTGATATCCTCACGTTTATCGTGCAGTTTTTTTCCTTTAGCCAGGGCAATTTCCAGTTTGGCTAATCCCCTGTCATTGATAAAAAGTCTTGTTGGAACAATGGTCGTGCTGGCTTCTTTTGTTTTGTCTTCGAGTTTTTTCAACTCTTTTTTGGTGACCAATAACTTCCGTTCCCTGGTAGGCTCATGGTTGTAATGCTTTGCCTGGCTGTAGGGTGAAATATTCATTTCCTTGATAAAAAGCTCTCCGCGACTGATAAAACAATAGGCCTGCTGCAGACTAACTCTTCCTTCCCGAATGGATTTGATTTCTGTGCCGGTCAAAACAATTCCGGCAATATACTTATCCAAAAAATGGTATTCGAAATGAGCCTTTCGGTTTTTGATATTTATATTCTTCGAAAATTTCTTCTTCTCCTGAGTCATTGTCAAAATATTGAATGAAGGATTCAATTAAAATGCTGAAATTAAAAAATACCTCCGACGTTGATGCAACGGAATCCCAAAAATTAGGTTAACGAAAAATAATTTTTTCTTTAAGGACTTTTTGATTGATAGTAATTTGGAGCACGTAAATTCCTTCCTTTAATGCATCGAGAATAATTTCGGTTTGGTTGGGGCGCAAGATTTTGCTGACAACTTTTCTTCCTCTCAGATCTGTCAGGTTTAGCATTCCATATTGAGATACCACTTCAGGAAATTCAATGGTTAATTGATTTTGATAATAAGATTTATTGATCCTCAATCCTTTGTTCTCTGAACTGAAAGTTTCAATCAGACTCTTTTCCATGACAATAATGGAATCCAATAAGATCTGATCCTGTACCTTGCCGAGGTTAAAACAGAAATAACTGAAGTTGCTTGTAATCTTACTATTGAAAGTAAAAGGCCCATAGGTTTGCTTTGTTGGCTCCAATATCACGGGCTGATCCCACCAGATCTCAAAATCGTCTTCAAACGAAAGGTCTATCTCTTGTTGGTTGGTGGTAATGGCAGTAAAATAAATGGAGTAGGTTTTGTTGGGAGCAAGCTCAATATCCCTTATCAATTGCAGGTCTTTGGGCTTACCGGTGCTTTTGTTGATTTTGATAACTGCCCTGGTCTGATTTCTAATTAGATCATCGATGCTGAACGTTGCTGAAGCGCCATTGTATTTGGCCAGTATCCATTTGTCTTTTTGTCCCTCAAAATTTGATTGAATAACAGGAGTTTCTTCGGCTTTAAGTTTTATCACTACAATAAAAAGTAAAAAAAGTAAGATGGTTGATTTCATTTTGTTTCCCCTTTCCCTTTTCAAATCAAAACCTGTGCCTAAATCCTCATTATGTGGTGTTCACAAATGAAAAAGTCAAACATTTTTGATGAAGACTTTTATAATTAAATCCTAATGCCCTAAACTTGCACTTCATTTTTTCGTGCCTATTGAAGTCTCAAAGCAGTAACTATGAACATTGTTATCGTCAAATACAATGCAGGAAATGTGGTTTCCGTAACCAATACCTTAAACCGGTTGGGTGTGGAGCCGATGCATTCGGACGATCCTGAGACCATCAAAAGGGCCGATAAAGTCATTTTTCCTGGAGTGGGCGAAGCCAGCACAGCTATGAATTACCTGAGAAAGCAAGGACTTGATAAGGTGTTAACGGACTTACATCAACCTTTTTTGGGGATCTGTCTTGGCCTTCAACTGATGTGTAAACATTCTGAGGAGAATGATACAGATTGTCTGGGAATCTTTGATCTGCAGGTAAAGCGATTTTCAAATGGGCTAAAAGTCCCTCAAATTGGCTGGAATCTGTTGGAGAATCTAAACTCGCCAATTTTCATCGATCTACCGGAGCATCCATACATTTATTTTGTGCACAGCTATTTTGCCGAGATTGGGAATGAAACCATCGCCACTTCCAATTACTCTGACAAATTCAGCGCTGCTTTGCATAAGGATAATTATTACGCGGTTCAGGGACATCCGGAAAAAAGTGGAAAAACCGGTCAGAAAATCATAGAAAATTTTTTAAAGCTATAGAATGGAGATTATCCCCGCAATTGATATCATCAATGGGAAGTGCGTTCGCCTTACAAAAGGGGATTACGCACAGATGAATATCTACAATGAAGATCCATTGGAAGTAGCCTCGATGTTTGAGGGACATGGATTTAAAAGATTGCACCTGGTCGATTTGGATGGAGCAAAAGAGAAGAGGGTCATCAATTACAATATTCTGGAAAAATTAGCTGGAAAGACCTCTTTATTTATTGATTTCGGAGGTGGTATACAATCAGATGATGACTTGCGAATTGCCTTTGAATGTGGGGCAAAACAAATAACTGGCGGTAGCATTGCCGTGAAAAACCCTGAATTGTTTGAAAAGTGGTTGGAAAATTACGGACCTGAAAAGATCATCCTGGGAGCAGATGTGAAGGATAAAAAAATAGCAGTAAGCGGGTGGCAGGAAAAAAGTGAGGTGCATTTATTTGATTTCCTGGAAAAATATGTTGAGAAATCAGTGAAATATGTGATTTCTACCGATGTCGCTAAGGATGGGATGTTAAAAGGACCTGCATTCGAACTTTATGAGGAGATGACGGAGCGATTTAATGAGCTGAATGTAATCGCAAGCGGAGGAGTGAGTGAAATGAAAGATGTGGAAAAGCTTTCGGAAACTTCGGTATTTGGCGTCATCATCGGAAAAGCCATTTATGAAGGAAGAATTGATTTAAAAGAACTAAGTAAATTTGTTGAATAAATTAGCTCAAAGCTCAAAGGTGAAAGCTGAAAGTTAACTACAGTTATTTGACTAAATAAGTAATGATCACAAAATAGCCAATGAATCATTTTAAAATGGTACTAATTGATTTCAGAAAAACACTTACTCATTATCAGAAAGCCTATAAATAGGAAAATTCCCCTCCTTGGAGGTCTGCCTGCCGGACGAGGCAGGGGTTAGGGGTGGGTTTTTCACTAAATACCGAAAAAATTGAATATTTCATTGAATGTCAGCTAGTGTTAACTTTGTTTTTTCCTTTGAACTTTCAGCTTTCACCTTTGAGCTATAAAGATATGCTATCAAAAAGAATTATACCGTGTTTGGATGTGAAGGAAGGGCGCACTGTAAAAGGTGTGAACTTCATTAACCTTCGCGATGCCGGCGATGCGATTGAATTAGGCGCTTTGTATGCCGAGCAGGGCGCAGATGAATTGGTTTTTCTGGATATTACTGCAACAGTTGAGAAGAGAAAAACCCTGGTTGATCTCGTTAGAAATGTAGCCAGGCAGATCAATATACCATTTACTGTTGGTGGTGGAATTTCTTCTATTCAGGATGCTTCTGCTGTTTTGAATGCAGGCGCTGATAAAGTTTCCATCAATTCTTCGGCAGTCAAAAAGCCTGATTTGGTAGATCAGCTCGCAAGGGAATTTGGAAGCCAGTTTGTGGTGGTAGCGATTGATACAAAGTCCATGAATGGAAAGAATTTTGTACATACGCATGGGGGACGTACCCCCACTTCCATAGAGACTGAGCCCTGGGCGGATGAAGTCGAGAAAAGAGGAGCGGGGGAGATTCTGTTAACCTCCATGGATCATGACGGCACGAAAGCCGGATTTGCGAATGAGTTGACTGCTAAAATTTCTACTAAGCTAAATATCCCTGTTATTGCTTCTGGTGGTGCGGGGAAAAAGGAGCATTTTGTAGATGTATTTACCACTGGAGCAGCGGATGCAGCTTTAGCGGCCAGTATTTTCCATTTTGGAGAAATACCAGTTCCGGAATTAAAACAATTCCTTCATGAAAAAGGAATTAACATGAGGATTGAATAAGTTTGACAAGCTATTTAGCTTCAAGAATAAAGATATGACAATTGACTTTGAAAAAGCCGGTGGATTAGTTCCCGCAGTAATTCAGGATGTGCAAACCTCCAGGGTTTTAATGGTTGGGTTTATGAATGAAGAAGCACTTGAAAAGACAAAAAAGGAAGGGAAGGTGACATTCTACAGCCGGACTAAGCAAAGGCTTTGGACCAAAGGAGAAACATCCGGAAATTTTCTAATTTCCAAAGAGATCATTTCCGATTGTGATAATGACACCCTGCTGATAAAAGCTCAACCTCTCGGACCAACATGCCATACCGGTTCCGATACCTGCTTCAATGAGGATAATACTCCCAACGTTTTGTTTTTGGATTATCTTCAAAAGGTAATTTCAGACCGAAAAAATTCTTCTTCAGATCAATCCTATACCAAATCTTTATTCGAAAAGGGGATCAACAAAATCGCACAAAAAGTGGGCGAGGAAGCTGTAGAAACGGTCATCGAAGCAAAAGATGACAACGACGACCTTTTCAAAAATGAAGTAGCCGATCTTTTATATCACTTGCTCGTACTGCTAGAAGCTAAAAATCTCCAAATTGATGATATCATGGCTGTTTTGGCGGAAAGGCATAAATGAAGTTTTCGATTTACGACTGGGTTCTGGAAGCTGTTTGTCCATCGTACTTTGCTGAGGGATAATCAGTTGCTAACCAAGAGTTCAAAGATGAAAGCTCAAAGCTGAAAGTTTTCTTATGGCGAGGAAGGCTCAAAGGGTGAAAGAGGGAGAACTTCGTTTTCACTATATTCAACGTTCATTTTTTACTTCTTGCCTACCAACACACTGATCACTGTTCACCGATAACTTTTCACTTTTGCTTTCCAATGCCCAGTACCCAATTCCCCAATGCCAAACTTTCATCCATCCATCATGCTCGCTAAACCAAGCTCCAGTCCACGAAGTTCTGCCAGTCCTCTCAGTCGACCAATTGCTGTATAGCCCGGGTAAGTTTTCTTTTTCAAATCATCCAGCATTTGATGACCATGATCCGGACGCATTGGAATGGATTGTCCTCTTTTTTTCATGACCTGGAGGATTTCTTTTACAACAGCTACCATATCGGTATCTCCATCCAGATGATCGGCTTCGTGAAAATTTCCTTCACTGTCTCGTTTTGTATTTCTCAAATGAAGAAAGTGAATATGATCTCCAAACTTCCTGACCATTTCGGGCAGCTTGTTGTCGGGCCTGACTCCATATGAACCTGTACAGAAGCATAGGCCATTAGCTGGAGAAGGAGCAGCATTTAACAATTCATCGGCATCTTTTTCAGTACTAACAATCCTTGGTAAACCTAAAATCGGATAGGGTGGATCGTCCGGATGGATGGCCAGTTTTAAACCGACTTCTTCTGCGACTGGAACAATTTGTTGTAAAAAGTAGAAGAGGTGACTTTTCAATTTTTGTGCATCAATGTTTTTATAAGTGTCGAGAGCAGCAAGGATCTGTTCTACGGTAAACCTTTCTTCACTTCCTGGTAAGCCTAGTAAGGTATTGTTAAACAAGGTAGTTTTTTCATCCTCAGTCAGGTTATCCAGTCTGTTTTTCGCCTTTTCTCTCTCTTCATCATTATAATCTTTTTCAGCGCCAGGTCGCTGCAAAAGGAAAAGATCAAAAGCTATAAAAGCTGATTTCTCAAATCGAAGGGCTTTACTTCCGTCAGACAGGGTATAGACAGGGTCGGTCCTCATCCAATCAAGAATTGGCATAAAATTATAAGTGACGACTTTCAATCCGCACTTAGCTACATTTCTCAGGCTGTCTTTATAATTTTCAATATATTGAAGGTATTTACCGGTTTGCTTCTTGATATCTTCATGCACAGGCAGACTTTCAATAACGGCCCAGGTCATCCCGGCATTTTCTACCATCTGCTTTCTTTTATTTATTTCCTCCATGGTCCAGATATCTCCAACCGGAATGTGATGAAGCGCGGTAACCACTCCGGTACATCCAGACTGCCGTATATCCTGAAGGCTTACCGGATCATTTGGCCCATACCATCTCATGGTTTGTTCCATTAATATCATATTCATATAGTTTTGAAAGTAAACAATCTAATTTTAAACACCACTGTAAGTGCTAAATCCCCCATCGATGGGAAGTACAACACCGGTTACAAATGAAGCCGATTCGCTTACAAGGAAAAGCACTGCCCCAACCAATTCATGGGCTTCCCCAAATCGTCTCATAGGCGTTTTATTGATAACTTGTTGGCCACGTTCGGTATAAGATCCATCAGGGTTTGTCAGCAATGCCCTGTTTTGATTTCCGATAAAAAAACCGGGGGCAATAGCATTAACTCGTATTTTGGACCCGAATTTGATTGCAAGTTCTACAGCCAGCCAGGAGGTAAGATTTGAAACGGCAGCTTTTGCAACTGAATACCCAAGCACACGGGTCAAAGTTTGCATAGCAGCCATAGATGAAATATTAATGATATTTCCGGATTTCTGCTTGGCCATCGTTTCTCCAAAAACCAATGAGGGTAATAAGGTGCCATTGTAGTTTAATGCAGTTACCTTATCCAAATCTCCGATATTGACGTCGAATACCGTCTTATCAGGCGAAATGGTTGCGCCAGGCATGTTTCCGCCAGCAGCATTTAGCAAAATATCTACCCTTCCAAATTGGCTTAGTATTTCCTCGCGTACTTTTTTCAGGTCATCAATATCGAGTACATTGGATTTTAAGCCTATAGCTGTTCCACCCTGGCCCTGTATTTTTTTGGCAGCCTCTTTTGCAGCGTCTTCATTGATGTCGAGCATAATGATCTTAGCGCCCGCCTTTGACAGTCCGCTTCCGATTTCAGCTGCAAGTACACCACCACCGCCAGTTAATACTGCAACTTTTCCCTCGATCTTAAATAAATCTTTTAAATAGTTCATTGTTTTTGTTTGTCATTATTGTTGTTAAAGTGTCGTTTTACCATCTGGGCCTGATTCCCGGCGCATACGGAAAGGATAAATTCATATAATAATTCAGGTCCATTTCTGGTTTTTCAAGTGATTTTGGAATGGGTTTGTTGGAAAATGTTTGGAAATATAGCAGGCATGAGTTCCTCCACCAAATGGCTTCTTTTTGTTGAATAGTTAAAAGCATATCTACCCTGTCATATCTTTCCTGGTCGATTTTGCCTTTTACTGAATGCCATTGATCCTGCATCCATCCAACAGAATCAGCACCTTTATAATATTCATAGCACAATTCATCCCAGAGGGAATTTCCGGATCTCATTTTGTAATCCCATGGTAAATGGTGAAACCAGAGTAAATATTTGTCGGGGCATAGATCCACCGAACCAAACATTTTCCTCACTTCTGGAAAATATTGTTCAATAGCATTGCTGCCTGTTTCTGTTCTGTCAAAACCTATCCCATTGCTGTCCGCCTTGTGATAATAAACGGAAGTCCAGTCAGCACGTGGCATGTCTTTTATCCAGGGAGCGGGCCCGTAATGATGATCACCTCCCATCATATGATGGAGTCCCAGAGGGGTCATGTATTTCACCACAATTTCATGTGATGCCAACATCATGTCTTTAATGGGTTGAACAACATCCTCGTCATTACTGAAAGTCATTCGAATCCATTCATCGGCAATTTGCTCTGATGACAATTCATGATTCCAGGTCAATCTTCCAAATGCATACCAGTTTGACTGTCCAAATGTATGACCGGTCCAGTTTCTGTCATTACCAATATTTGATACACCGGCTATTCCTGATAATTTGTGATTGTCAAGTGAACCATCTACAACTTTTGCCACTGTGGATCCTTTCCCTTTTGCATAGGTATCAGAATCAAGACACTCTTTGTACATGGAAGATAAATAGGCAAGATTGGTCGCTTGTCCAAGATATTCCTGTGTGATTTGAAACTCCATCATGAGAGGAGTCTGAGGCATAGCGCCAAAGAGTGGGTGAAAAGGCTCACGTGGTTGGAAATCAATGGCACCATTTTTAACCTGTACCATGACGTTATCTCGGAAATTGCCATCATAAGGCTTGAACTCATTGTAAGCTTGCTTTGCCCGATCAACCGGTTCCTCATCACTATAAACAAACGCCCTCCACATCACAATGCCATTAAAAGGTTTCAAAGCATCGGCCAGCATATTGGCCCCATCCACATGTGTCCGGTCATAATTCTGGGGGCCAGGCTGCCCTTCTGAGTTTGCTTTTACAAGGAAACCACCGAAGTCGGGTACGTAATTATAAATTTCTTTTACTTTTTCATTCCACCAGTTCTGAACATCAGGTTTGAGTGGATCAGCCGTTTCCAGTCCTCCGATCTCAATAGGAGCACTAAACCTGGCAGTCAGATAAACTTTCAATCCATAAGGCCTGAACAGATCTGCCAAAACTTTAACTTTCTCGAGATACGAGGGTGTAAGTACAAGGGCATTCGCATTCACATTCGTTAAGACAGTTCCATTGATCCCAATTGACGCATTTGCTCGGGCATAGTCAATATACCTCGGGTCGATGTAATCAGGCAATCTGTGCCAGTCCCAGATCGAAAAGCCGGCATACCCTCGCTCCACCGTCCTGTCCAGGTTATCCCAGTGATTGAGGATCCTGATGTTTACTTTTGGTGCAGTTTGGATGTCGAGGTCATCAATATTTTGATGAGTTTGAAGGAGTTTAATAAAATGAAAGGTTCCATAAAGACAGCCAATATCTTTATTTGCCGCGATAACGATCTGTTTATTCTTTCCTTTTTTTATTGATTGGATCAGATAGCCTTCTTCACCAAGAGCATTTAAAGAAGTCTTATCAATGTTAGCCGAAATAAACGACGAATTGGCTGGAGTTCCGATAATGACAAGCCCGTTTGCACTGGTAGAACTCAGCTCGGAAACATTTTCACCAAATAGACCACTTAAAGCCGCGGATAACTCTTTTTTAATCACCTCATTTGTACGAGAATTTCCTTCAAGATGATATCCTGAGATTGCAGCCTTATATGAATTTAAAAGGCTTTCATCATCGATTTGGTTGTACCTCAACCACAATTGATAACCGTCTTCTGAGAATCCAGGTTGAAAAATAAAAGTAAAGAAGATAAAAAGTATCGCAATTTTGTTTTGCATAGTTCTATTATGTTGTATTTAAAGCTTAATAAGACTGTCTGTTGATTTTGGTGGATTATTCAAATTGTACGATTTAATTTCTAATACAATTTGCCGTTTAATAATTGGTTGACAAATAAAAAGCAAAAACTATTTAATTCAAATTAATTATATATATTTACGCAATCGATTGCATAATTAAGAATAATTTCTTTTTTTAGTTGAGAATTAGGCTTAATTACTTTTTAATGGCTGATTTGGCCGGGGTAATGGCATTGTCAATCAGGAAAATAATTTACTGTAGGAGTATGACAAAATTTTACTTTTTAGTATTTAATATCTTCCAAAAATTCTTTTGTTATTCACAAAATGGATTAAATCTGAATTCCGAAAATCACATTTCAGAATGGTTTATTGTAGATTTATATAGGTATAAGCTTCCTGATAAAGGGTTTTGCTTCGAGCCTTTTACGATCAACCCAATCACCAACATCTGTCCTCAAAGAAAATTTCATAAAATAAATAGCTTATTTGTTTTGATAATTACACAATCGATTGCATTGAAATTACTAATTTTATAAACTAAAAATTTATGCCTATGAACTATGTGTTTACAATATGGTTTCAAATTCCAAAAGCCCAGGGCTTCAGAGAGGTTAAGAACCTCATTTTTAATGATTTGTTGAACCTAATAAAATTTTAAGCTGATGATCAAATTGTTTAAATTTTCATTTATACTGATACTACCGGCTTTAATCATGTTTGTGCTGGTAAGTTGCGAAGATACCGAAGATCGGTTGACCGGGTCTAATCCCACAGGTAATACGGTGGATGTAAGTAACAGGATTTCAGGTTTTACTCCTGCAATTGCTGGTGCAGGAACCCCATTGACAATTAATGGAAGTAGCCTTTCCGGCGTTAAAAGAATTTACATGGGAAGTACCTGGATATTTGATTTTGAAGCATCCGATTCAGAAATCACATTTAATGTTCCTGGAAATATGACCCTTGGTGCGAATGAAATCACACTCGTATTTGATGGTGATGAACGGGCAATAAATTCCGTTGAAGTTGTACCTATCCCTTCTATCAACTACTTTACGCCAAAGGCTGCTGGTGAAGGTGACGAAGTTATTATTACCGGAAACAATTTATCTTACGCAAATTCTGTGACTGTTAGTGGTGTAAGTGCGACAATCACAGAGCAAGAAGATGGTCTTATCAGGTTCACGATGCCAGGTGGAGCTACAACCGGCCCAATTGAAGTGACAAACTCAAGTGGCAATGTTTCTACCAGCCCGGGATCAATAATTTCTTGTTCGGATGAGCCTGATAATTTAGCTTGCTTTCCTGTAATCAATGTCAATGGAAGCTTTGAAGATGGAGAAACAAACTGGAACCTTGCTGGTGGTAGTTCGGCTGCTACCCATACGTACGAGGTGACGGATGAAGATAGCTATGACGGATTTTATTCAGCTAAAATAACTGTAGAAAGCGTTAGTGAAGCTGCTTCTGATCCCAATGAAGGAAGTGCATGGCATATTCAACCTACAACAGCTATGAATGTAGATCCTACTGCAACATATCACGTGAGCTTTTGGGTAAAAGGTTCAGGCCTTGCAAAAGCTAAGTTTGCCATGGATCAGGGAGGTACTCCAGGCTGGAGTGAATGGGCTGCTCCAACCTCCGGAATAGCAACCGATGAATGGACAGAATTTACTTACGAATTTTCACCAACAACGGAAGCTCCTCCAGGTGACCAATCTTCCAGGTTTGCCATCAGCATGAATTACCCTGGAAATAATGGTGGGGTACTATATATTGATAACCTGAGAGTAGTAAAGATCGACTAGTGATCTATCAATTCGCATCCAACTTAATTGAAATATTAAAATGAAAAGCCGGAAGCCCGGCTTTTCATTTTTAAAGAAACATTTATACCGTTTATATGTCCTATTCCTGTTTTTAATCTAAAACTTCATTCTCATTTATGATATAATCCATAAATTCCTTGTTAAATGACTAAAAGACAAAATCAAGAAAAACAGATTGTTATGAATTCAATTTTTAGAAAAGGGTTAAGAATCAAAGCCATTTATCCGCAATTTTTATTGGGACTATTGATCATTTTAAATGTCGCATGTACAAAAACCCAGGAGGAGTCATTAAACGAAAAAGGACTCAAGGACTACTACGATGGCTATTATAAAATTGGGGTGGCCATCCCATCACAGTATTTAAATGACACTGTTGAGGGTCAGTTTATCGCCAGACACTTCAATAGCATGACAATGGAGAATGAAATGAAATGGATGCACATTCACCCCTCCCTTGGCGAATATAATTTTGAACCAGCGGACAAGTTTGTGAATTGGGGAACGGAACATGGAATGTTTTTAGTTGGTCATACACTTGTCTGGCACAGCCAGCTGGCCCCTGACGTTTTTAAAAGAGAAGAAACAGGTAATCCTGCTGTTGATACCCTTTTGGTTGACAGCCTAACTCTAATGACGAGGATGAAAGATCATATTGAAACCATTGTTGGCCGATACAAAGGAAAAATTCAAAGTTGGGATGTGGTGAATGAAGCCCTGGAAGAGGATGGCTCCTTACGAAAATCAAATTTTTACAACATTGCTGGTGAGGGCTTCATTGAAAAAGCTTTTGAATGGGCAAATCAGGCTGATCCTGATGCCGAATTGTATTACAATGATTACAACCTGGTAGAACCCGCCAAAAGGGACGGGGCAATTGAAATAGTGAAAGGATTGAAGGAAAAAGGACTACGAATAGACGGAGTAGGAGTACAGGCTCACTGGGAGTTGAATTACCCGTCATTGGAAAAGATAGAAGAAGCGATACTTAAATATTCTGAGCAAGGTGTGAAAGTAATGTTTACCGAGCTGGATGTATCCGTTTTGCCAAGTCCATGGAGAATGCCTTCCGCGGATGTAAGCATTAAATTTGAAAATAACCCTACCATGAATCCCTATCCTGATGGTATTCCCGATTCAGTTAATGCTGCATTGGCAAAAAGGTATGCGGATATTTTTGCTCTTTTCAATAAGCATAAGGACAAAATTAGTCGGGTAACATTCTGGGGATTGCATGATGGTGTATCCTGGAAAAACGATTTCCCAATTCAGGGAAGAACGGATTACACACTGTTGTTTGACCGAAATTTGGAACCGAAAGAAGCTTACACTGAAGTCATCAATCTTGTAAAAGAGCAATAAAATAGTGTCACCCTTCAACAAATCTATTTATATGCTATTGAAAAGGATTAGAAAACAAATTTTTAATTGTACTGTTCCAGGATGTTGGTTGCTTTCTGGTTGGCTATTGTTTGCTTCTTGTAATGAAAGACCTCAACAAGCCGTCATTAATAGCGATGAATTTGAAAGCATTATTATTTCCGAGACGAAATCAGGGTTTTCAGAAAGCTCGTATTTAACCTCCAATAAAACGGAATCTGATTTTATCATTGCAGAAAATGGAGCGGTTGCACCAATCTTCCTTAGCAGTAGCGATTATTCCGGTGTAGCCAAAGTTGCCGGACATTTACAAGCTGACTTAAGTGCTGTTTCAGATAGTGAAATAGAATTGGTTTTTGATTCAGTTCCTGAGGACAAACAAATAATTGTTGTGGGAACTCTTGAAAAAAGTGACCTGATCAAGCAACTGGTGGAAGAAGGAAAGATTGATTTAAGTGAATTGGATGGAAAGAGGGAGCAATTCATTACTCAAATAGTTAACAATCCTTTTTCAGGTGTTGATAAAGCCCTGGTCATAGCGGGAAGTGACAAGAGGGGGGCGATTTACGGAATGTACGACCTTTCTGAAAAGGCCGGGGTGTCCCCGTGGTATTGGTGGGCGGATGTTCCCGTTAAAATACATTCTGAAATTTATGTTAAACCTGGTAAGCACACATTAGGTGAACCGGCAGTTAAATATCGGGGAATATTTATCAATGACGAAGCCCCAGCTCTATCAGGCTGGGCAGGTGAAAAATTTGGCGGTTTTAATCACCTCTTCTATGAGAAGGTTTATGAATTGGTCCTTCGATTAAAAGGAAATTATCTTTGGCCTGCCATGTGGGGCAGATCGCTGTGGGACGATGATTCCCTGAGTGCACCACTTGCAAATGAAATGGGTATAGTTCTCGCTACTTCCCATCATGAACCTTTGATGCGTGCCCATGTGGAGTGGGAGCGATATGGAAAAGGTCCCTGGAATTATGAAAAAAACCATGAAGAGCTCCGTGAATTTTGGAAGGAGGGAATGGAGCGAATGAATGGATATGAAAGCGTAGTGACCCTTGCTATGAGGGGAGATGGGGATGAGGCAATGAGTGAAGATACAAATATTGAATTACTCGAAACCATTGTCAAAGATCAAAGGAATATTATTCATGAAGTAACCGGCAAACCTGCAGAAGAAACCCCTCAGGTCTGGGCATTGTACAAGGAAGTTCAGGATTACTATGATAAGGGTATGCGCGTTCCGGATGATGTCACACTATTACTTTGTGATGATAATTGGGGACATGTGCGCATTCTTCCGGCTGTTGATGCCAAACCTCGCGATGGTGGTTATGGTATGTATTACCATTTCGATTTTGTGGGAGGTCCTCGAAGTTACAAATGGCTTAATACGGTTCAAATTGAAAGGGTTTGGGAGCAAATGCATTTGACTTATGAATATGGAGTCGATGAGATATGGCTTGTCAATGTAGGAGATATCAAACCAATGGAGCTTCCCATCAGTTTCTTTTTGGATTACGCATGGGATCCGAAAGCCATCAAAGCATCTGATCTGCCGAACTATTATGCTAACTGGGCAAAGCAGCAATTCGACGAAGATCACGCAACTGATATTGCGGAAATATTGTCTTTGTATACAAAATATAATTCACGCAGAACTCCGGAACTACTTGGGCCAGACACCTACAGCCTCGATAATCATCGTGAAGCAGATAGAATTGTAGAAGAGTATAAGGAGTTGGTCGAAAAAAGCAAAGAGATCTATGAGGCACTTCCTGAAAGTCATCAAGCTGCATTTTACCAACTGGTGCTTTCACCTGTGGAAATGTGCAGCAACCTGAATGAAATGTATGTTGCAGCTGGGAAAAACAACATCTATGCAGAACAAGGCAGGTCATCAACTAATTTCTACGCTGATAAAGTGAAGGAATTATTTTTCAAAGATGGAGAGTTCACCCGCTATTATCATGAATCATTGAGAGATGGAAAGTGGAACCACATCATGGCGCAGACACACATTGGATACAAAAGCTGGAATGATCCTCCTGTTAACATCATGCCAGAGGTGACTTATATTCAAAATGATTCTACTCCTCGATTAGGCTATGTGGTGGAATATGGATCTAAACCGCCCTGGAGGAGATCACCTGTTAACAGTCGAAGCTTTTCTCCATTTGACCCGGTCAATAACCAGACCTATTATGTAGAGATTTTTAATATGGGAATGAAGGATTTAGATTATTCAATAACCTCAAAAAATGAATGGATAAAATTATCGAATGAAAAAGGTACCGTTAAATACGAGGAAAAAATCGATGTGAGCATTGATTGGGATAAAGTGCCTAATGGAGTAGAATCGGGGGAAATTGTTATTGCAGGTGGAGAAGAGGAATATACGATCACTGTTCCTATTCTTAATAAACCATTAACTGCATCCGGATTTGTGGAAAATAATGGCATTGTTAGCATATATGCTGTTAATTATCATAATGCTAATAAAACAGATGATGTTACGTGGGAGATCGTACCTAATTTAGGTAGGACAGGATCGGCAGTTATTTCGGAACCAGTTACGGCAACTAAGCAAAAACCTGGCTCAGACAGTCCATCGCTTGAATATGAGGTGTTTCTATTGGATTCCGGCATCTACGAATTGACGGCGTATTTTTCTCCGACACTCAATTTCCAGAAGGATGAAGGGCTGCTTTATGGTTTCTCCATTGATGATTCGAAACCAAATATTGTCAATTTGCATGAAGAAGCCACCGTCGCTGATTGGAAATACCCGGAATGGTGGAATACGGCTGTGACCGAGAATATCATGAAGCAAACGGTTTTGGAAGGGAAACTTTCCAAAGGATCACATACCATTAAATATTGGATGGTAGATCCCGGACTGGTTTTACAGAAAATTGTATTGAAGCAGAAAAATGTGAATAGAGAAAGTTATTTAGGTCCACCTGAAAGCTTGAAGGTGGAGTAGTAATTCTAAATTTTTAATTACCTCGAGAACTATGAAATATAACCGAAATTGGCTGATAATTCTTTTTTGTTTTTTGGGCACGATTACAAATGCACAGAAAATTGCCGGTATTGATGTTGAATTAGCTGAATCAACCAGGGGATTAAAAATCCCTGTAAGCCTAAATTTAGATGCGATTACCTTTCAGGCTGATTCTCTGTTGTCTCTTGTGCAAATCAAAAATGGAAGCAGGGAGGAAGTTCCCTTCCAAATAGAACAGGGGGAGGAAAGAAAGTTGTATTGGTTTGTATCCAATGATTCCGGGGATTCGCAAACACTTCATTTCGAATTAGAATCAAAGAAATCTAATCCAATTGATGAAATGAAGATTAAAAAAGATGGGGAAACTCTGGTTATTTCCTCCAAAGACAATCATTTACTCAGCTACCAATATGCCACCATGTACCCTCCGGCAGGTGTTGATTCTGCTTTTCAGCGAAGCGGATTCATTCATCCTTTGTGGACACCTCATGGACAAGTCCTTACCAGGGTTCAGCCGCCAGATCACTATCACCATTACGGGATATGGAACCCCTGGACCCATGTCCTTTTTGAGGGTGATACCATTGATTTTTGGAATTTGGTTAAAAAAGAAGGAACCGTCCGCTTTGCAAAATTTACATCAACGGAGTCAGGATCAGTTTTTTCGGAATACGATGCACTTCACGAACATGTCGTTTTCAAAAATGAGAGTGAAAAAGTTGCTTTGAATGAAATACAATCCGTTCGTGTCTATCAACCTCAGACAAATCAGGATTGTTTTATTGTCGATCTTGTCATGAAGTATAATTGTACAACTGAAAGCCCGGTAACTTTGTTGGAGTACCGATATGAAGGTTTTGGCTGGCGGACGACGGAAAAATGGGATAAGAATAACAGCGAAGTGCTATCCTCACAGGGAAAGGACCGGATAGGTGTGGATGGATCAAAAGAAAGATGGGCAATTGTGCAGGGTGAACTGGACGACGATTACGGTGGAGTGGTTATGATGTCTTACCCATCCAATTACAACCACCCTGAACCCATGAGGGTTTGGCCGATCAATCAATACGATCGTGGCGATATGTTCGCCAGCTTTTCAACGACCAAGGATACGGATTGGCACCTTGAACCGGAAAAGGACTATGTTCTTAAATATAGATTATTGGTATTTAATGGAAAGATGACGAGTGAAAAAGCCGAGGTTGCCTGGCAATATTTTGCTCATCCGCCTAAAATAACTGTTAATAAATGAAATAAAATTAATATCAAAATCCCCTTCAGCTATGATGAAAAAGAAAGAAAATCAGGTTTCGCGAAGAAAGTTTATAGGTAAATCCCTCAAATCAGCAGCGGTTGCTTCTGCTGCATTAGCAGGTTTTCCGACAATCGTTCCTTCTAGTGTATTTGGTAAAAACGCACCCAGCAACACGATCAATGTGGCTTCGATCGGCTGCGGCCGGATATCAGTCATACATGACATGACAGGCGTTGCTCGTTATGCCGGTGCCCGCATTGTAGCTGTATGCGATGTGGACAAAAAACGCGCAGATATGGGCCCCGAAGCGGTCAAAAACAACTACAAGAGAATGCAGGAATTCAACGGTGGATTAAAAGGTGATTGGGATGTCAAAGTTTATTACGATTACAAAGAGCTGCTGAACAATAAAGATATAGATGCTGTGCACATAAGTCTTCCTGACCACCAACATGCTATTGTAGGTGTTCATGCGGTAAATGCAGGAAAGGATGTTTACTTGCAAAAACCGGCATCATTGACCATTGAGGAAGGTAGGATACTGGCAGATGCAGTAAAGAAGACAGGTCGTATCCTGCAAATGGGAAGCCAACAACGGTCCATTGATCCATGGTCTCAATTTAAGAAAGCATGCGAACTGGTTCGCAATGGTCGGATTGGGGAATTAAAAACAGTAGAAGTTGGATTGCCTGGCGACCCCGGTGGTGGAAATCCGGAAGAAATGCCCGTTCCGGACTACCTGGATTATGATGCCTGGTTGGGAGCAACGCCAGATGTGTACTATACCGAAGATCGCGTACATTCACTTAATGCAACGTTTGAGGGGGTCGTCAGCAGACCCGGATGGTTGCGATGTGAGCAATTTGGAGCAGGCATGATCACAGGTTGGGGAGCGCACCATATTGATACAGCCCATTGGGGAATGGGTACAGAATATACCGGCCCAATTGAGATCTGGGGAACGGCTTCTTTCCCGCCAGACGATCCGAACTACAAAGGCCTCTGGGATGTACATGGGATCTTCAGGACGGAAGCGATGTATGAAAATGGCGTCCGGATGATTGTTTCAAACGAATTACCGAATGGCGTTAAGTTCATCGGCACCGAAGGATGGGTTTGGGTGACAAGAGGAAATTATCGCGTTACGGATACTGATCCTGTGGCTGATGACAATGGAATAAAGCCAATTGATGCGAGCAATCCCAAAATATTGCAATCAGTGATCGGACCGAATGAGATACACCTATACGAAAGTCCGGATCAGCATGCTAACTGGCTGGATTGCATTAAAACAAGGAAGGAACCTGTGGCGCCCATTGAAATTGGACACCGGTCTTGCAGCGCATGCCTCTTGCATCACATGGCGATGAAACTGGATCGCAAAATAGTATGGGATCCGAAAAATGAAAAGATCGCCAATAATGATCCGGAGGCGACTGCTATGTTGTCTCGCCCCCGTCGTAAGAAATATGATTTTGATTCCTATACCGGTTAATATTAGGTCAGACGATAGTACCAGGTCAGATGATAGTCAGACCGGATTGTAAGTGGTCTGACTATCGACAAAGCTTGTCGTTTTATCATAATTAATCGATTAGGTTTATATAAAGATTAAAAATTAACTTTCCATGAAAACAATCATACCTTTATTCTTTTGCATCATTTTATTTTTCACTTGTCAACCCAAAAAAAAGGAAATGCAAGCAAAAAAACCTGTTCAATTTGTGACCGTAGACCCCGGGCATTTTCATGCAGCTTTGGTTCAAAAATCCATGTATGAAAATGTCGATTCAACTGTATTTGTCTATGCACCCAAGGGGCCGGACCTACAATTGCATTTGGATAGGATAAAGGCTTTCAATTCCCGTGAGGGGAATCCTACTTCCTGGAATGAAGTCGTTTATACCGGTACGGATTTTTTTGAGAAATTGATCGAAGAAAAACCGGGAAATGTGGTAGTACTTTCGGGAAATAATCAGAAGAAAACGGAATACATTTTAAAATCCCTTCAAAATGATATGAATGTTTTGGCAGATAAGCCCATGGTGATCAACACGGAGGATTTTGAAATGTTGAAGCAGGCCTTTGAAGTTGCTGATCAAAAGAATTTGCTGTTGTATGATATCATGACGGAACGACATGAGATCACCACTATGTTGCAGAAGGAGATGGCCCATATGCCAATCATCTTTGGAGAGTTGGAAAAAGGAACACTTGAAGAACCTGCCATTACCAAGGAAAGTGTCCACCATTTGTTTAAGTATGTTTCGGGCTCAATCTTAACCCGCCCAGCCTGGTTTCTGGATGTCAACCAGCAGGGAGAAGGTATTGTCGATGTGATGACCCACCTGGTTGACCTCGTACAATGGGAATGCTTTCCAGGCCAGATAATTGACTATGAAAATGAGGTGGACATACTGGATGCCCTGCGTTGGACAACCGATATGACGAAAGAAGAGTTCAGCGCCATTACCAAAATGGAAGAATATCCGGATTATCTGATGAAAGATGTCAATGGAGATTCTGTATTGCAGATCTATTGCAATGGAGAGATCAACTACACCTTAAGAGGAGTACATGCCAAAACCTCTGTCATCTGGGCGTACAAAGCTCCTGAAGGTACGGGAGACACCCATTATTCTATCATGCGGGGAACGAAAGCAAACCTCGTTATCAGGCAAGGGGAGGAGGAAAGATTTCAGCCAACGCTTTACATCGAACCAAAATCAGGGGATGAACAGTATTTGAATGATATGAAAGCTGCCTTCCAGGAGCTGGTAGGGAGATATCCCGGAATTGAATTAACGGAGAAAGATGATGAGTTTGTGGTGAATATTCCGGACAAGTACAAAGTCGGCCACGAAGCGCATTTCTCCCAGGTAACAGAGAACTATTTGGACTATCTGGAAAACGGAAACATCCCCGATTGGGAAGTGCCGAATATGATTGCAAAATATTATACTACGACGAAGGCGTTGGAGATGGTGAGGGAGAAGTAAATTAGTCATGGCACCACTCCGAGTGGTGCCATGACTAACCTCGTTCCTTTTTAAAGAAAACCGCCAAATAGAAATAATTCCCGGTCCTGTGCCGGGATCTTTCAGCAAGTTTCAATAAAATTTATGAATAGCTGTGGATTATTTTGCAGCTTCCCTATCCTAAGCACTTGGTCTGTAACCTTGAGGAGAACCCGGTTGGCACAAATCCGAGAATCATCATTTTCTGCTTTTTTATTGAATTTTCATCATAAAAAAATCAAATTGTTCATGATTTTCCAAGGATGATTGCCCTATCAAGGAAACGATCAGAGCCATCTTTTCACCAAACGTTCCTACTAAACGAACACCACGAATAATTTTTCCCGACCCACCAGTTGTTCCTATTGAATGAAATTGAGCAACCCGCAACCAGTACAACCTGGAACTGACTATGGCTTAGTTCCAATTACCACCCACGAATCAAAAACCTTCATTTCACCTTTAAATTCTACAGGGGGGTCGGTTTGTTCTTTAATGTGAACATCAGCAAACCCTGTATTTTCCAGCAATTCCATAGCTTCCTGACGCTCGTAAAGCTGAAAGCCGAATTGGGTAGCGGGGACTTTTTTTGCATCTTCTTTCGGGCGGATGCCAATGAAAACTTTACCTCCTGGCTTGAGGACGCGCAAAACCTCCCGGCTATTTTCCAATGGTTCCGGCCAGAAATAAAGGGTATTGATGCTACATGCGGAATCAAACGTGTTCTCAGCAAACGGCAAGTTTTCCACGCTGGCTTCTGATAAATGCACCAGACCATTTTCTAATTGTTCCTTTAAGTATTTTTTTGCTTCTAAAACCATATCTGCTGCGAAATCGACACCATAAACTTTCAGGTTTGAAGCTAACCCCATTAGTTCCGGCATCAAAATCCCATTACCAAAACCGATTTCAAGGATGGTCTGTCCATCTTTGGGCTCCAAGCACCGATAGGTAAATGAAGTAATATATCTGTTTGTCTTATTGAGCATTTCTGCCACCTTAATGCCGCCTTCTCCTTCGGGTTTACGAAGTAAAGCGGCCAATACTTTTGGATCGATTTGGTCACTCATTGATTTGATTTTTAAGGTTGATCAACAAAACTTAACCCAATAAATATCAATATTACTCAATTATGATTGATCAATAATTATTGATTGCTAAAAATGTAAATAATTAAATTATCAATCGATTGTTTTTCTAAATTTTTATTATTTTTTCAAAAATGTATGAAAAATTTTCAATAAATATTATCTTAACCTTTGCTGGTTCTTTCTATAAGGTAGATTTAAACTTTGAGAGAAGAATATGAGAATACCTGCATTTTTTATGGTGATAAGTTTGTCATTATTTCAGCATAATGCCCGATCACAAGAGTCCAATCTTAATGTTGAATTTCTGAACAAATCATTGGTGAGTGCCAGGGAGGTATATCTGCAAGATATAGGAGACCAATTGCAAATATATAATGGAAAAGAATATGCTGAGTATGACAGGCAAATAACTGGCCACCCCTTTTATTTGACTGACTACTATGAATATGGGGTTTTAGAATATGATGGTAATAATTATGATAGTGTTGAGATGCGATATGATATTCACAAGGACGCATTGATTTTGAAGCATTTTACTCAATCTGGGTTTGTGAAAGAATTTATCTTAAATGATAGTAAAATCACAAGGTTTTATCTTCTTAACCGCACTTTTATCGTCATTCCGGATAGCTCAGAAACTCAACCATTGGAAACTGGAATTTATGAGCTTTTGTTCCACGATGAGCTTTATTTATTGTCAAAAAGGTCAAAAAAATATGTAGAAGAATTCCACGGTGTTTACTTAAAACAAAGATTTGAAGAGGAAAGTAAATATTATATTCTAAACAATGATCAGCTTTCATCCATAAGAAACAAAAGAAGTTTGATAAAGGCTTTTCCGGAACAAAAAAAGGGTATCAAAAAACACATCAGAGATAGTCGTTTATATTTTGGAAATGACCTGGAAAATTCAATCATATCGACTGTACGTTATGTTAGCACATTAAAAGAATAATATGGTGAGATTCTACCAAGCCCTATTTTTTCTAATCTTTTCAATATCCTCGCAAATTGCCCTCGCTCAAGGAACAAAGAGTACCATTACATTGGAATTGGATAGCGCATCAATTGAAGAGTTGGTACAAGAAATTGAGAATCAATCTGGTTCAAGATTTTACTATTTACCGGAGGATTTCGACAGCCTATTTTTTAAAATAAAAATCCAAAATAGGACAATTGAACAAACTCTGAACATCCTTTTTAAAGATGAAGGGTTTAAGTATTCATTTTATTCAGATGATATCATTTTTCTCACAAAAGACAATACCGTATTGACAAGCCTTCCAATAGATTTTTATAATGAACGGGCAATAACTTTTTCGGATGAAAATGAAGATTTACCCGATTTCACTTCCTTCAAAGAAGAAGAGAGTATCCTTAAAAATAATGTCGAAACAAAGTTAAATGAGATAGGTGATAAAAGTGCTGGCGACCTGAGCGGTTATGCAAATATAGCGGGTTATGTACGGGACATTGATACCGGCGAGCCCGTATTTGGCGCCCTGATTTACATTGATGATCCCAGGATAGGGGTGGCCTCGGATCAATTTGGATATTATTCCATTACCATACCTAAAGGCAGCCATGAGCTTCTGATCTCAACTATTGGCATGAAAAACACCAAAAGAAAAATCATGCTTTATTCAGATGGCAAGCTTGATATAAAATTGATGGAAGACATTATTCCCCTTCGGGAAATTGTTATCGAATCTGACCGCGACGCAAATGTTATGAGCCTGCAAATGGGTGTGGAAAAATTGGATATCAATACCCTTAAGCAGGTGCCAACTGCTTTTGGTGAGACAGATATACTAAGGGTTGCCCTGACTTTGCCGGGAGTACAGTCCACAGGGGAAAACACCACCGGGCTTAATGTACGTGGTGGCGCTGCGGATCAGAATCTCATTTTGTACAACGATGCAACCATTTACAATCCATCACACCTATTCGGTTTCTTTTCATCTTTTAATCCTGATGTGTTAAAAAATGTTGAATTGTACAAAAGTGGAATTCCGGCCAACTATGGAGGCCGATTGTCATCTGTTCTTGAAATAGGCACGCGCGAGGGAAACAAAAAGAAATTTGCCGGAATTGGGGGCATTGGATCCCTTACTACCCGATTGACACTGGAGGTTCCGATCATTGAAGATAAAATGTCATTTGTTATTGGTGGTCGAACCACTTATTCAGATTGGCTTCTTAAACTCATTCCGGATGATGCCATTAAAAATAGTAGCGCATCATTTTACGACCTTAACACACATGTTAGTTATGACATAAACGATAAAAACAGCATATATCTCACCGGCTACTATAGCAATGACCGTTTCAGGTTAAATAGTGATACATTATATAAATACAATAATGAAGCGCTAACAATTAAATGGAAGCATGTATTTAAGAATAAGCTTTATGGCGTTTTTACGGCCGGATATAGTGGATACAATTATTCGGTGAGTAGCGACGACAATCCGGTCAACGCATTTACCCTGGGTTATGACCTGGGTCAATACGACTTTAAATTTGACCTAAATTATTTTCCCAGCTCGTCCCACAATATCGATATGGGTATAAGCAGCATTTATTATGGTATCATGCCAGGGATTTTTGAGCCCAACGCCAACGAATCTTCAGTCATCCCAGTAAATTTGCAGAATGAAAAAGGTCTTGAAAGCGCCATCTATTTGGGAGATAGAATCGAGATCAATCACAGGTTATCGGTTTATCTGGGTTTGCGGTATTCAATGTTTAATGCTTTAGGTCCCCGAGAGTCATATACTTATCCCGAAGGTGTGCCAAAGGAAACTGACAATATTTTGGATACAGTTTCCTATGATAAGGGAGTGATCAACACCTACCACGGTCCTGAGTACAGAGCTTCATTGCGCTATTTATTAACTAATGATTTATCACTGAAATTGAGTTATAATAAATTGAGGCAATATATCCATATGTTGTCCAATACGATGGTGGTATCGCCAACTGATATTTGGAAATTAAGTGATCCAAACATCAAACCGCAGATAGGTGAACAATTTTCTATAGGTTTTTATAAGGATTTCCGTGCATCTGCTATCTCGACTTCGATCGAAGGCTATTACAAACGAAGTAATAATTACCTGGACTTTAAAAAGGGAGCAGAGCTTTTGCTAAATGAACATCTTGAAACCGATGTGATAGGTACTGAAGGGAAGGCCTATGGTGTGGAGTTGATGGTTAAAAAGCAAAAGGGAAAAACAAACGGTTGGGTGAGCTACACCTATTCCAGGTCCCTGTTGCGCAGTGACAGCGAGTTTCCCATTGAAAGAGTGAATGATGGTGAATATTATCCAAGTAATTATGACAAGCCACACGATTTCACCTTGGTGGCAAACTACAAGTTTAACAGAAGGGTTAACACCGGGTTGAACTTTATATATAGCACGGGGAGGCCAATTTCCATTCCACTTTCAATATATCAGATTGATCAAACTGACAGGGTACACTTTTCAAATCGGAATCAGTACCGGATCCCAGATTACATTCGGGTGGACTTTTCAGTCAATTTGGAAGGAAATCATAAGATCAAAAAATTAGCTCATAGCTCCTGGACATTTGCAGTGTACAATGTGCTGGGAAGAAAGAATCCGTACTCGGTGTTTTTTCTTTCAGAAAATGGTTTTATAAATGGCTACAAGCTGTCAATTTTTGGCAACCCAATTCCGACTATTACCTATAATTTCAAATTTTAATGACCAGAAAAAGTATTATATATATTCTTTTTACGGCATTGATTGGCTGTATTGAACCTTATGAACCTGAATTAGATGAGGATGTTGAAAACTTATTGGTTGTCAATGCCAATATCAATGCCTCCACCAATATAGGAGAGGTAATACTGAGCAGAACTCGCAGCCTGATATCTATTGATTCAATAGAATATGTTAATAATGCCGAGGTCGAGCTGGAACATGAATCAGGCAATAAATGGATATTTGAACATCAGGATAGCGGCAGGTACTGGCTAGATGATTTTAACATCGGTATTGGAGAAAAGGCTCGGCTGAACCTAACAATTGGTGACGATAATCACTATTCTTCGAACTTTGAAGTTTTAAAGGAAACGCCCGAAATAGATAGTATCACGTTTGATTCGGATGATCAGGGAGTTCAGTTTTATGTTTATACTCACGATCCGAAAAATGATACGAGGTATTATAAATGGGACTATGAAGAAGACTGGATGTTTACCTCTCTTCGCCCTTCCTTGTGGCATTATGACCCAATAGAATATTCTTTTAAAAGAAGATTGGATTACTATGACACGATGTATTTTTGCTACAAACATGCTTTCTCAAAAGATATAATTATTGGAACATCTGAAAAACTTTTTGAGGATATCATTAGTAAATTCCCTTTCACAAAAATCGATGGCACAAGCGGCAAGTTTAGACATCGATACAGTTTGCTTGTTAAGCAAAGATCGCTGAATAAAAGTACCTATGACTATTGGAAATTGCTGGAATCCAATACAGAAAATGTTGGTGGTTTATTTGATCCCCAGCCTTTCAAGGTCAGCAGTAATATCCTGAATGTTTCAAATATCAAGGAGGATGTAATCGGATACTTCAATTTATATACAGAAACGCAAAAACGGATATTTGTAAGCCAAGACGAAGTTACCTTCTTTAAGATCTTCAATGAATATACTCGCTGTGAAATAGATACAATCCTGACTTCAGAAGTAAGGGATAAGATCAGTACGCATTATTTGATCGAGGAGGTGCGCGAAGGTGCAGGGGTTATCGGGTACCAGGCCGGAACAAAAAGATGCATGGATTGCCGATTTTATGGTACCAATAAAAAACCGGATTTTTGGGATTGATAGAAAATCATATGTATAGATTTTTAATTTTGAAATTTAGTATTCTGATTATACTTTTTTTATTGGGTATTGTTCATCTCTCAAAATCTCAGGAGCAAGTTGTTGAGGAAAGATTTGATCAATATCGAAAAGCCAATTACCAGGAAAAGATCTATATCACCCTGGACCGTGAATTGTATCTAGCAGGTGAAATTTTGTGGTTTAAGGTTTATTGTGTTAATGCATCAACCCACCAATTTTCCGATCTCAGCAAAGTGGCTTATGTTGAGCTTATTGGCGAAGATTCTGCCTTGCATATGCAATCATTGATCAAGCTGGAAAATGGAATTGGAAATGGTTCTTATCAACTGCCCACAAACCTGACATCTGGCCGATTCCAGCTCAGGGCCTATACCCGATGGATGAGAAACTATGCCCCAGCATTCTATTTTCAAAAAGAAATCAATATCATCAATTCATTTCGTAAAATGCCCATTTTTGAAACCGATAAATCAGATACTATTGACATCCGGTTTTTCCCGGAGGGCGGGGATTTAATTCGTGGTATTGAGAGTAAAGTTGCATTTAAAGGAGTGGATAATTATGGCACTGCAATAAATTTCATGGGATGTCTATTAGATTTTAACAATGATACCATTGTAAAATTTATGCCTACGCATTTGGGTATGGGGACATTCAAATTCACCCCTGTTGAAAGCAAAAGTTACAAAGTAATAATTAACTGTGATGGAAAATCACAAGAAGTGAATTTGCCAGAAATAAAAAGAGACGGGATATATCTCAGTGTAAAAGAAGAGGGAAGTGATATTGTTATTAACGTTTTATCAACTAAACCGAATGAAGACATCCATTTATTAGCCCATACAAGAAATATAATTTCCTATTCCAAACAGCATACGATCAATGAAGGGAAATTAAGTGTTCGCCTAAATAAAAATAAACTACCAAGAGGAATAAATCACCTAACCCTTTTTAATGAGAGAAATATACCACTTAGCGAAAGGCTATTTTTTGTTATGCCTGATGATCTTATGAATGTCGAAATCAGTTCATCACAAAACACCTATAAAAAGCGGGAGAACATTAAGCTTGAAATCAAAAGCAGCGGAGATGATCCTAATCTGTCGGTTTCTGTATACAAACTTGATTCTTTAAATGAAATCGGTAAGCACAATATTATAAGTTATCTCTATCTCAGTTCTGATCTAAAGGGGAAAATTGAAAATCCGGCTTTTTATTTTTCTGATGAAATGAAAAATAATGAGATTGATTTATTGATGTTAACACACGGCTGGAGAAGATTTAAATGGGATGATATTATGGGCAAAAACAGCTATCTGTCTAAAAAATACATTCCTGAAATTCACGATCATTTAATTACCGGAAAGGTATTAAATATCAATCAAAATGCACCTGCATCTCATGTTGATTGTTATTTATCTTCTCCTGGCAGGTTACCACATTTTTATAGTTCGAAAAGTGATCAAAATGGCAATATTTTGTTTGAAACGAACGATTTGTGGGGCCAGAGGGAGCTCATAGCGCAAACAAATTTTGCTATCGATTCTATTTTTGCAATAAGAATTGAGGATCCATTTGACACAAACCTCAATCTTGATTTTTGTAGGCGTGGATTAGCACAAAAGTATTCTCAAGAAGTTATTAATGCCAGAAGTGTGGGGCTTCAGGTCCTGAATATTTATCACAAAAAGCAAATAAACAAATACGGATTCCCTGAAGTTGACACAACATTATTTTATGGTGAAGCGGATCAAACCTACTATTTGGATGACTACACCAGGTTTACAGTTATGGAAGATGTCATGAGAGAATACATTTATGGTGTCAGGGTGAGGAAAAATGATGAAGAATTTCGATTCAGAATTCTTAATTCTGACAAGAGAATTCTCTATGAAAAGGATCCATTGATTCTATATGATGGAGTCCCGGTTTTTAGTGCTAATGAAATCATGAAAATCGATCCATTAAATATTAAAAGACTGGATGTGGTTGTTGACAGATATTATTATCGCACTCAAACCTATGACGGAATCGTGGGTTATACCAGTTATGAAGGAAACCTTCCTGGTTATCAGATCGATCCTCGTTCACTGTTGATTACATACCACGGATTGAAAATTTCTCGCCAATTCTATTCTCCGGATTATAAGAATTTAAATAATCCCAGGATTCCTGATTTTAGGAATTTATTGTATTGGTCTTCGGAAGTAGTGCCACGGGGAGGTAAAGCAAATATAGAGTTTTTTAGCTCTGACATTCCTGGTAAATATCTCACAGTTGTAGAGGGTCTGTCAAAAGATGGTAAACCAGGATACTCAACTTTTATTTTTGAGGTAAATGCAAGTGAAATAAATTAGATAGCTAAAAGCGATTTGCGATATGGTATTTTATGGATTTACTTGTGCTGAAATAATTCCATGGAAGTGACTTTTAATCCGGTCAGTTCTTTGTTTCAGTCCTACTGCAACTTATACAACCAGCAACCTGAAACCAACAAAACACGAAACCAGCTTCACTCCATCTGAAAAGCAAAATACTGGCATTGTTCCGAACCGATATTCTTAATGGCATGTGAAATTTCTGACTCCAGAAAGTAGAGATCGCTGGCTTCACTTTCATAAATTTCGCCATCAATTTCCATTTCCGCATTTCCGTCGAACATCAACACAAATTCTGCCGCTCGATGGGTATGTGGTTCATGACTTTTGATACCAGCATTGAGGTTGGTGACATGCATTTCAAATTTTTTACATTCCGGCGTTTCTACATCAAAAAAGTTTCTGATTCCTCCTTTATCATGTGGCTTGAATTCGATGTCATCCCAATTTTTGACAATGGGTTGAAAATCATCTTTTTTGGTTTTATCATTTGCTATGTACTGAAATAAATAGAAGCTGGCAGGATCAACGAAATTATTTTGAACTGTAAATGAGGAGCCCGGAGGCAATACCATCACACTTCCGCTACCAAGAACATATTCTTTGGAATCAATCGTGATCCAAAGTCTTCCGGTATGAACAATGACCATTTTTTCAGGTTTTTTGTGAATGGAGTATTTGGCCTGTCGGTTTAAAGTCAGGTAAGTGATTTCCATTTCTTTAAAATCCCGTGTCATGCCTTCCGTTATTTTTCGAATCGAGCCATAATCCGTCAGGGTGGTTTTGGCCCTTTCCAATTTGTAAACCCCTGATTGAATCATTTGCGCGGATGTAATTGAGATTGATGAGAAAATCATTATGACAATAATTAATGTATGTTTCATTTATTTGTTTGGTTTAAATACTCTTAAGGAATCATTATTCGAAGATACCAATATGAATGTTTCATTTTTCGAATTAATTGATCGAAGGTCTTTTACATTGTATGGAATAAAAAAACCACTCTCGGATGGTAGTTGTGCTTCGTATTTGAAATCACCCTTGCCCAAAAGAACAAATCCCGGAGAGGCATCTGCTGGTGAAGTTTCAATTTCCACATCAAATTTATTTCCTCCTATAATCAGGTCTTTCACTCCATCTTTGTTATAATCGTCAATCAGGATACCATTAAGGGTAGAAAACTGGGCCTGAACCGGTAATTTTTTCATTTCGAATTGGCCATCATTATTGATCAGAATGATGCTTGAAAACTCGTAGGCCAGAAGATGAAATGAATTCTCCATTCCCTGTCCCAGAATGTCCTTCATATCTGCTTTGGCAAATTCCATATAGGTGGGAAACACCTTTTCTATTACAGGTAATTGCTTTGTTAATATTTCCTTCCCACGAACCGGTTTCAGGTTATTGCCATGATAGTAAGCAAGTAATATGTCGTTGGTTCCACTTCTATCAAAATCCCTTGCAAATACCTGGAAGGGTTTCTCAATGCTGGTTTTATATTTATAATTCTCTCCGAGGTTTCCAATGATCAGGTCCTGATCGCCATCATTGTCGAGGTCATTCGAAACAACTTTATTCCACCAACCATTGGTTTTATCCAAAGAATAATCTGAGGTCTTGTCCAGAAATTTATTTTCCGAATATTCAAGAATTTTGATCGGCATCCATTCGCCGACTATGACCAGTTCCGGTTGATTATTTTGATTTAAGTCTGTGAAAACAGCTGATTTTACCATGCCGATCCTGGAAATACCTGGTGCAATTTCATCGGTTTTATCGATCAATTTTCCTCTATCATTTACGAATACATAACTTTTTGGAGGAGTAGGGTAGGCTCCCGCAATAACCTGTCCGCCGACAAACAAGTCCATATCACCATCCTGATCAAAATCAAAGGCTTCAACACAAGAGCCACTGCTGATTGTTTTTGGAAGATCCGTTTTGGTAAATTGTCCGTTTCCATCATTAAGGTACAACCTGTCCTGGTACATACTATTTCCTTCATGGTATTCGCTTCCGCCGCTCACTACATAAAGATCCATATCGTTGTCTCCATCCACATCAAAAAATTCCGATCCCATGTCTTCATAGTCTTTATCCTTTTGCAAAGTCGATGATGAAACTTTTATAAATTGATCATTTTGCTGCCGGTACAAGCTTCCAGCTTGCCCTTTTGCCCCCCCGATGTAAAAATCATCCAGTCCATCTCCATTGATATCACCGACAGAAATAAAAGGGCCGCTTTTAGCAAATCCATGAGGCAATAGTTTTTGATCATTGTATTCAAAGAATTCATTTTCGTGATGTACAAAAGCAGGCTTCAGACTGGGTTTTGTCGATTCCTGGAATAACGGTTTTTCTGAGCTTAGTTTAACAACAGGCTCTTTTCCGATTGCAGATTCATTATAGGCTATTTTTAGAATCTGATTGGTTGGAATATTAGTCAGTATATTCTCCTTTCCATCTGTCCACCTTACTTTAATGCTGTCAATGGATTCCGTTTTTCCAAGTCCAAAATGTGGAATGGTTGTCGACGAAGATAAATAGCCTCTTACGGTTTTATTTTCAAAAAACTGGATTTTCCCATCATAATAAATGGAAATGTATGTACCCAGTCCAAATGGATTTAAATCAGGCCCTGTCAATTCAATCTGAATATAGTTGTTGTCTTTCTGAGTATTTTCGAATAGCCAGGCTTCATCAGCTAAATTGTTTATCACAATATCCAGGTCGCCATCTTTGTCAAAGTCTGCAACCGCCGATCCATTGGAAAAACTGTATTCATAAAATCCCCATTCCCCGGAAACGTCTGTGAAAGTCAGGTTGCCATTATTTTTAAAGAGGTAGTTTTTAAGCTTTATTCCATCATACAGGTTGATAAATTCATCAAAAGCATTGTTGAACATATCCGTTGCATCTTTAAAACGATGACGGTTCATCCTGATGAAATCCATTGTCTTCATCTGAATATCCCCATTCATCACATCTCTTCTAAAGCCATTGGTTATAAATAGGTCGCGAAAACCATCATTGTCATAATCAGAAGTGAGGCAACCCCAGCTCCAATCCGTATTGGTCATTCCAGCCAGATTTCCTATTTCACTGTAAAAATTATTTCCCATATTAAGGAAAAGTACATTGCGTAAATATTGCTTATGCATACCAGCCTCCTGGATGGCGTTATACCCCTCCAGGTCCATGGGTGGCATAGAGACTTTTGCCCGGGTATAATCCTCCGGTTGCATTTCCAACACTACCAGGTCTTCCAGTCCGTCATTGTTGATATCCGCCATATCTACTCCCATGGATGATAGAGAAAGATGGTGCATGGCTTCTTTGGTCTTATCTGTAAAGGTGCCATCCCCATCATTAATAAAAAGAAAATCTCTTTCCGAATAATCATTGGCAACAAAAATATCTTTGAAGCCATCGTGATTAAAATCGGCAGTCATGACACCAAGTGAATAACCGAAATTCTCTGTTATACCGGCTTCCAGTCCAATTTCATTGAATTTGCCTTCTTCGTTTCTGTATAGCTTGTCTCTGAAAAGATCATTGGGTATGTAACGGTTGTCCCGCATGGTAGATAGTGGGAGATAAAATGAGTCGGGACGGTTGATGATATATGCGTCAAGGTCATTATCATTGTCCATGTCAAAAAAGGTAGCATGCGTAGAAAAGGCAACATCATCCAGTCCGAATTCAGAGGCTTTTTCTGTAAATGTCAAGTCGCCATTATTTACATACAAGAGATTTCTTCTTTCTTCATCTGTATCCTGCCAGCCACCCCGGCAGATGTAAATATCAAGATATCCATCGTGATTGATATCCACCATCGATACTCCATTGTCCCATCCCTTTTTACCTTCTACTCCGGCTGATTGACTGATGTCTTCAAATTTCAACGCTCCTTTGTTGAGATAGAGTTTGTTGGCGTGTTCATTTGCTGTGAAATAGATATCGGTCAATCCATCATTATTAATATCGCCAACAGCAACGCCACCTCCATTGTAGATATAGGGGTAGTAAGCAAAATAATTTTCAAACTTTTCTTCTACTATATTTTTGAAGGTAATTCCGGAATGGTTGGAGGGAACCCTGGTGAAAAGGGACTTGGAGAATTCGTCTGTTTCCGGTTTTTCTTTTTCACAGGAAAGAAGAGAAAAAGCTACCAGAATGAACCACAATGAATTCAAAAAATTGTGAAGGATAAATCCACGTATCATGCTAAATGTATTTTGTTCAAAAATATAAATTATCAAATCAAAGGAAATTTTATTCCTTTAGTAAAAGATCAACTCCTAGACTTGTTGTTTTATTAACTTCTTCCGAAAAAGGCTGATTCGCTTTTGGGAAATTTAGTGAATTAGATTGTTCGTCAGTAACCGCTTCACTCTCCGATGAACTTTCTTTTTCTTGTTTTCGTGAATTTTTGAAAAAGAAAGTTCATCTCCGTTTCAGTACGAAAAGTTAATCAGCAAAAATATTCCTAAAGCAATAATGCAATCGATTGCTGTATTAGGTCAAAAAGTTATGAAATTTTATTAACTAATAAGAATGAAAAATAACGCTGAATCATTAACTATATAAATAAAATGCCAGTAATATGCGGTTGGTTGATGTTTTTATTGCACGGTAATAATTATTTAAATTTTACGCAATCGATTGCATAATTAATAAATTATATATAGGTTTAACATTGTAATAGAATTTTTAGAATTCCTTGTTGGATTAAATTTTTAATGCTTTGGAATCATTGGGTCGTAATCTTATTAATGTTGAGTCTATGTGCAGGAAAAATTGTGCAGCGATAGCACCCACATACCCAATTGTCATCACCTCTTTTTTTAATTCAAAAATCATAAATCAAAGAACTTAATTATCCATTAAATCAAAAATATATGAAACATGTAGCTTTACGAATTATTCCCAAATTACATTCCTTAAGTCGCTGTTTTTTTAGGCTTAAGTCTGTGGTTGCCCTGGCGATCACACTTTTATTAAGTATTGTTTGGGTAGATGTAAATGCCCAGTCCAGAGAGGTATCTGGTAAGGTATTGGACGAAACTGGTTCCGGATTACCAGGTGTAAACGTTCTTATTAAAGGAACTTCATCAGGAACAGTTACAGATATTGATGGTGATTATTCTATATCTGTTAGCGGTGATAATCCTGTATTAGTCTTCAGTTATGTCGGTTATTTGCAGGAAGAAGTTGATGTGGGAAATCAATCAGTGATCAACATGACTTTGACGCCGGATGTTTCCACTCTCTCTGAGGTGGTTGTGATCGGTTACGGTACACAAAAGAAAAGTGATGTGACCGGGGCGATATCTACCGTCGATAGCAAAACGATCAATGAGATTCCAGCACCCGACGTGGCACAAGCACTACAAGGTCGTGTAGCCGGGGTCCAACTAACCAGAACCTCTTCTAAGCCAGGAGGAGAAATGCAAATTCGTATCAGAGGTAATCGTTCACTTGGTTCTGCTGATAGTGAAAATAATGATCCTTTGATTGTATTGGATGGAATCCCCTATCAGGGCGATCTATCAAGCATCAACCAGGGGGATATCCAATCTGTGGATATTTTGAAAGACGCTTCCGCAACTGCCATCTACGGATCAAGAGGATCCAATGGTGTGATCATCATCACAACCAAAAAAGGAAAAGTGGGTCAGTCAAGAGTCACTTACAATGGTTATGCGGGTATTTCCCAGCCTCTTGCAAAATATGACGTCTTTGATGGTGAAGAATATGCTGATTATATTCAGGAAGCAGGTACAAACGCATTTACATCAGATGAAACCGAATCCATATTAAATGGTAGTGAGGTCAACTGGCAGGATCTGATGCTCAAAGATGGTTTTATTACAAACCACGAGTTGGGTTTTGCAGGAGGAACTGAAAAAACACAATATCTGGCATCGGGAGCCTATTTCAGGGAAACAAATGCTATGCCTGGTCAGGCATTTACGCGATATTCTCTTCGGCTCAATTTGGATCATCAGGCGAGTGAAAGGATAAAAATCGGGATCAACACATTTACTTCTTATTCATTAAGGGATGGGGAAAGTATCAACCCATATGGTGGATTGCTTGCATACAGTCCTTTGATGAAGCCATATACGGATGATGGGGCAATTAATGAGAATTTTTATGCAGGCCATATTGATGAACCATTTAATATAAATCCACTTTTGTATTATGATGAAGACAACTGGGAGGAGCAAAGAAAAAGGTTGAGCAGCTTTAGCAGTTTATATGGAGAAGTTGAAATTATTGAAGGTCTGCGATATCGGTTAAATGTTGGTTTGGATCTTAGTTTTGAGAAAAAAGGTCAATTTTCGGGCAGTAGGCTAAATGTATCTGGAACGAATTCTGCTAATATTGAAAATATCCACAGATGGAGCTATACATTGGAAAACTTACTTCTATTCGATCGAACATTTGCAGATCATCATAAAATTAACTTTACGGGGTTATTCAGTGTCCAGCAGGCTGAGTGGGCCAAGCAAGTGTTTTTCACTACTGACCTGGCATCAGATCAACTTCAATATTACAATTTTAACCTAGGTACACAGGTACTTGCAGATAATGGCCAGTTTGCTCCGGATCAGGATTATAACAAATGGGGGCTAATGTCCTATATGGCCCGGATCAATTATAACTACGGAGACCGATATCTTTTGACATTGACAGGTAGGGCGGATGGTTCTTCAAGGCTGGCAGATGGCAATAAGTGGTTTGTCTATCCTGCTGCAGCGCTAGGGTGGAATATTCATAATGAACCATTCATGAGTGATGTGACGTTCCTTTCCAATTTGAAATTCCGTTTGGGATGGGGGCAGACTTCCAACCAGGCAGTTTCACCATATGGATCCCTTGGACGACTCAGCGATATCCCTTACAGTTACGGACCGGATGGTGGAGAATTGGGATACTATGTATCTAACCTCCCAAATCCTGCTCTCACATGGGAGTTTACAAAAACATATAACATTGGAATTGATTTTGGCTTGTTCACCAACAGAGTGATTTCTTCACTTGAATATTACCAACAGAAAACGGAGGATATATTGCAGGAAAGATCTTTGCCGATCATGTCAGGTGTGAATGGTACCTTCTACCAAAATATTGGTAAGACAGAAAATAAAGGATTTGAAGCTACTGTTAGCGCCATTGCCATTGAGCCTCAGCAAAGTGATGGTTTCAGGTGGCAAATTGATGTGAACTTTACTACCTGGAATGAAGAAATCACGGAGTTAGCCGGTGGAATCACAGAAGATGTGAATAATGGCTGGTTTGTAGGAGAGCCAATAGATGTCATATATGACTACAAAAAAATCGGGATCTGGCAGCTTGACGAAGAAGATGCCGCAGAAGAATTTGAAAGTGGTCTTGAACCAGGTGATATCAAAGTAGCTGATTTGAATGGGAATGGTATACGGGATGAGGATGACAGAACGGTATTAGGTCAGTTGAATCCTGATTGGATCGGAGGTATGACCAATAGATTTGCCTTCAAAAATTTTGATTTATCTGTTGTTTTATTTGCCAGGGTAGGAGGTTTGCTTGTTAGCCGTATTCACCAGGATGCATCCCTTGAAGGCCGGAGAAATCAAATCGAGGTTGATTATTGGACACCGGAGAACCCAACAAATGCCTACCCGAAAACAGGAGATCAATTCCCACAGTTCAGGTCAACTATGGGTTATTTTGACGGGTCATTCATGAAAATCAGGAACATTAGTTTGGGGTATAATATTCCGACATCAGTGCTGAACAAGGCCGGAATAAATTCATTGCGTGTATATTTCACAGCAAATAATCCATTCAAAGCTTTCTTCTCTGATTTTGTTGATGCCGGTGGGTTGGATCCGGAACCGAATGGCAGGGCAAATCCTGATGCTGAACTTACGCCGGGATTTGGTTCTCGTTTGCAAATATCCGCAGACTCGCCTATTATGAAATCCTATATTTTTGGTGTAAACCTCGAGTTCTAATCATAAATTAAAAAAGAATATGAAAAAGATATTTAATATATATATAAAAGGTCTGATACTCCTGGTGATCATTTTTACAGGATGTTCAGACGTATTGGATGAACAGCCCAGGACGATTCTGACTCCTGATTTCTTTAGCACTGCAAAAGGATTGGAGGCTGGATTAACTGCGGCATATTCGCAATTCCGGTATTATTATGCTTCTGAGCAAGGAATGAACATGACCGTGTATGGTACGGATGAATATGCCCAGGCTCAGCAAGTAAATAACCCACCTTTGGCAATTTACAGCGGTATTACACCGGCAGATGGTAACTTAGGCTCTGCATGGAACAGGGCTTATCCAGCGATCAATACTTGTAATGGAATTATTGAAATTGGTGCAGAAGCGACTGATTTAAGTGATGAAGAAAAGCAACAATTAATTGCAGAAGCAAAATTTATTCGCGCCAACTGGTATTTCATTTTGGTTAGGACATTTGGTGGGGCTACCCTCGATCTTGGTTCAGGCCCATTAGCATTTAATACTTCTCCAAGCAATGATCAGACAAGAGCAAGTGAAGAAGAGGTTTATGAGGCTATCATTCAGGATCTGGAGGATGCAGTTGCTGATCTTCCTGATGCCAGACCATCTGCTCCGGGACATGCATGGAAAGCTTCTGCCTTACACCTGTTGGCTAAGGTACATTTAGCCAGGGGCTGGAAGGATAATAGTGCTGCTGATTTTCAGGCTGCATATACTAATGCAATGGAACTTATAAATAACCGTGGTACTTATGGAGTGGGTTTGTTGGAAAGTTATGCAGATGTACATGCTGAAGACAATGAATGGAGCGACGAAGTGTTGTGGACAATTGAATGGAATGGAAATCCTCAATATAACAATGCTGCTTCAAATTCAGGCGACTTACATAATAACCTAAGCAATGTTTTCTTCAGAGAATTTTACGTACAGGATGTGCCTGGTATGATCAGGGACGTGCAGAATGGTAGGCCCTGGATTCGGTATAGTCCAACTCCATGGATGATCGATGTGGCATTTGCTGATAAAATAAATGATGAAAGATACGATGGATCTTTTCAAACTGTGTGGTATGTGAACAGTGAAACTACAGATCCTCCTCCTGCCAGATCATTAGGGGACACAGCCCAATGGCATGTGCCTTTGCACATCGAAGAGTCTTTTGGTAGCGAAGCTGAAGCGCAGGCGTGGGCAGACAGCAAAGGATATGTTGTCTGGTTTCCAAATATTGGAACTTCCACCTCTCTCGATGGATTGGCGAGAAATTACCAAAATAAGCACTTCCCAAGTTTGAGCAAATTTAACCGGGTGGCCAGGCCAATCGCTGGAACGGAAGAAGATCCGAATATTGCCTCTACAAGACCATTCATTGTATATCGGTTTGCAGAGACGTATTTGGTTGCTGCAGAGGCAGCTTTGATGTCCGGACAGGATGCGCAGGTAGCTGTTGATCTTATCAATGTGGTAAGGGAAAGAGCAGGTGCGCTTCTTATTTCAACCGGTGACCTGAATGGTGCTCATGGGGATGAAATAGATTTCATTTTGGATGAACGTACCAGGGAATTGGCAGGCGAGCAAATGCGTTGGTTTGATCTAAAGAGGACAGGTAAGCTAATAGAAAGAGTTAGCGCTGATCCTGCAGTCGGTACAGGTGCTCCTGCTGTATTTAACAGGCAATATAATGATGGAGCTCCGGCAGATGGACAAAACGGGCCAACGCCGCAGTCATTTCATTTGTTAAGGCCAATTCCACAAGATGCAATTGATGCAGTAACCGGATCAGAATATCCCCAAAATCCAGGTTATTCTGGCAATTGATAAATTTGATAATGAAATAACCGTTTAGATAAAAACCAGGATCATCTTGTTTGGCCCTGGTTTTTTTAATTTTAGAACGATCAGAATTTTGCTTGATAAGCTATATCAGTTACTGTTATTTGTACAATAAGAAAAATTGTCCTAATTTCCGCCTTTTCTTTTTAATTCATAATGGATAGCAAAAAGGCCATAACCATATATGATATTGCTCAAGAGTTGAATATCTCCCCTAGTACGGTTTCACGCGCTTTAAAGGGGCACTATAGCATTGGGAGGGAAACCATCAAGGCGGTGAAAAAATTAGCAGATAAAAGGGGGTACAGGCCAAATTCCATTGCTGCAAGTTTAAGAAGCAAAAAAACGAATAATATAGGTGTTGTTATTTCGTGGATTAATCGCCCTTTTATGTCTTCCCTTATTAGCGGAATTGAAATGGAAGCCAATCAAAAGGGTTATAATGTTGTTATAACTCAATCCCATGATAGCTTTGAAAAAGAAGTAGCCAATGCTCAGGCGTTGTTCGATAGTAGAGTAGGCGGGCTTGTCGTTTCCCTGGCTATGGAAACAAAAAAGTACGATCATTTTAAGCAATTCATGAAGAATGATATCCCGGTAGTTTTTGTAGATCGGGTTACAGACGCACTTAATTGCGATTTAGTCCTAATTGATAATCACAATGCCGCTTATGAGGCTACCAAGCATCTTATAGAACAGGGTTGTAAAAAAATAGCTCATGTGGGAGGTGTATTAAGCAGAAATATTTACAATGATCGCCAACGAGGTTACATTGATGCACTAAAGAAACATGGCATACCCATAGATGATAATTATATCATTGAAAGTGATAAATTGAGCGCAGATGAGGGAACAAGAACTGCTGAATACTTACTAAACCTTGCTGAACCACCTGACGGCATTTTTGTGGCTAATGATACTGCAGCTGTAAGTATCATTCAATACGCTAAAAGCAAAGGCATTAAGATACCGCAAGAGTTGGCCATAATAGGGTTTAATAATGATCCTATTTCACTCATTGTTGAACCTGCACTATCATCAGTGAGTCACCCTGCTGTTGAAATGGGTCAAATCGCAGCTCAGCAGGTTCTAAGAAAAAAAGACAACAAAGAGATTGTGAAATCTCAATCGATTATTCTGAAAACAGAAGTATTGGTAAGGGAATCGTCTAACCGTAATTCCTGATTTTCTGCCACTACTTATTTTTTAACCTATATCCAGTAATTGGTCAACTCTCAATTAGAATCCCAATCTCTAATCTGTAGCAAGCTTAAAATAGACTCCAACAAATTCTTTTCGAATCAGGTAATTCCACTTAAATTGTTGTCAAAAGTAAAAGAATTGGATACATGACCTTTGTTTCTCAATCACCGCAAGCAATTTTTATGGTTCGGCCCAGTCACTTTGGATATAATGATCAAACTGCTCTATCAAATGCTTTTCAAAAAAAACTGGACACAAGCGACCAGGATATTTCATTTAGGGCCAGGCTTGAATTCGACGCTTTCAGTAGATTGCTAATTAGCAATGGAATGGAACTATTTGTTTTTGACGAAGATGATATCAATACCCCGGATGCCGTTTTTCCGAATAACTGGATATCCTTTCATCACGGTGGAGAGATTGTGCTATTCCCAATGCTGGCAGAAAATAGAAGGCTGGAGCGAAGGAAAGATATTATCACAACAATAGAAAAGAACTTTCGTGTGAATAAGATTCTGGATCTCAGTTTCTACGAAAAAGAACAAAAATTTTTGGAAGGCACCGGAAGTGTTGTGATCGATTATAAAAACAAGATAGCCTATGCCAATCGCTCCCCGCGAACAAATGAAGATCTGTTTAATGTATTTTGCAGGGAATTGGGACTTGAAAGTGTTATGTTTTTGGCAACTGATAAAAAAAATAATGATATCTATCACACTAACGTGCTGATGACCATAGCTGATGAATTCTGCGCAGTTTGTTTAAAATGCATTGATAAAAAAGATCGGGAGAAAGTGGTGAGCAGTTTTAAATCGACCGGACATGAGCTCATTGATATTTCGTATGAGCAGATGAACCATTTTGTTGGAAATATGATCCAGCTGTCAAGCAAATCAGGAGAACGTTTCCTGGTAATGTCAAAGTCAGCTTACGAAGCCCTACTGCCGGAACAATTGGTAATTATTGAGAATTCGTGCAAAATTTTATTTTCAGATATTTCAACCATTGAAAATTATGGAGGGGGAAGTACAAGATGCATGATTGCCGGAATATTCCTTCCTGCAAAAAACGCATAATGTTCCAAACTTTTATTGATATGTGGAGTTTGTTATTAATGAAAATAATCAGTGAATGGCAAAAACTAAAGATATAAAAAAATTGATCATAGACGGTTACATTGACCAGGCTTTGGTAAATGAGAAGAAACCTCAAAATATTTACCTTTTTTGTAAGGACATTGGAATCGAGGAGAGAGAGTTTTATGAGCATTACACTTCCATGGATACAATTGAGGAAGACATCTGGCTTCAGTATTTCAATTCTACCATCGACAAATTATCCAAAGAAGAAGCTTACAAAGAATATAGTTCTAGAGAAAAATTGCTCGCATTTTACTATACATTTATCGAAGAGTTAAAAGAGCGAAGAAGCTTTGTCATCAAAATGATAAAAAGTAAATACATGTTTGGCCCTCTTTCTTCTTCGTTAAGCAAATTTAGGGAGGAATTTAATGAGTATATCAAGGACCTTATCAGTGAAGGAGTTAAGACGGGCGAGATAGAGGAGCGACATTTATTAACAGACAAATACTACCTGGTATTCTGGACTGAATTCATTTTTTTGCTCGATTTCTGGAAAGAGGACAAAAGTGATAAATTTGAAAAAACCGATGTGGCGATTGAAAAAGCAGCCAATCTTTCATTTGATTTAATGTCAAGAAATCCTCTTGATACAGCTTTTGATCTTGGAAAATTTATCTTTCAGTCTAAGTTTGGAAAATAATGAAGGAACAGAGCAGCATCCCTACAGGTAAGGTACAAAGAGCGACCAGGTTTTTGAAAACAGGTGTAAAAGTAGGTGGAAATTTTGTTAAGCATTATTCCAAAAAGCTGGTCAATCCTGAAACCGATCGCACTGAGCTTGATGCGAGCAACGCTGAGGATATTTATCAATCTTTGAGTGAACTAAAGGGCAGCGCTCTGAAAGTGGCCCAGATGATGAGTATGGATAAAAATATTTTACCTACTGCTTATCAGGAAAAGTTTACCATGGCGCAGTACAGTGCACCACCGTTATCTTATCCACTTGTTGTGAAGACCTTTCAGACCTATTTTAAAAAGAGCCCGGAGGAGTTATTTGATTCCTTCACAAAAAATGCAGTAAATGCCGCATCCATTGGACAGGTTCACCAGGCAACGGTCAATGGTCAAAAATTAGCTGTTAAAATTCAATATCCGGGAGTAGCCAACTCCATTAGCTCAGATTTAAAGATTGTCAGACCTTTTGCGAAGGCTCTGTTCAATATAAGTGAAGCAGACCTCAAGCATTACTTAAAAGAGGTGGAAGAAAGATTGCTGGAAGAAACGGATTACGAACTTGAACTAAAACGGTCTCGAGAAATAACAGAAGCTTGTAATCATATTAAGAGGTTGATTTTCCCGAGATATCATCCCGAATTTTCATCAGCAAGAATTCTTACTATGGATTGGTTGGATGGACATCATATTAAGGAATATATCAATACCCATCCATCTCAGGAGGAACGAGATGCTATTGGCCAGGCTCTTTGGGATTTTTATGACTATCAGATCCATGTTTTACATCAGGTTCATGCTGATCCGCATCCTGGAAATTTTTTATTCTTAAAAGATGGAAATGTGGGCGTGCTGGATTTTGGTTGTGTAAAAGTGATCCCCAAAAAGTTCTATAAGCGATATTTTTTGATGCATGATATTGATTTTGTCAAAGATGAAGACCAGCTAAAAGAACTGCTTTTTGAGTTATCCTTTTTGAATAAAAATGATAGTGAAAAAGAGACAAATTTCTTTTACACTATTTTCAAAGAAATGATCGATCTCCTTGGCCAACCATTTCACAACGAATATTTTGATTTTTCTGATGAAACGTTCTTTGAGCAGGTTTATGAATTAGGTGAGCGAATAAGTAAAATGAAGGAGGTTCGTCAGTCAAAATCAGCGAGGGGCCCGCAACATGGTTTGTACATTAACAGGACATTTTTTGGATTGTATCACATCTTGAATGAACTAAAAGCAAAAGTTCATACGGGTAAGACCAACAGGAAAATGGTAAATTGATTTTTGTTTTCATTAACAATCAGACAAGTACTGTCCATTAAGTTTTATGAAACAATATTTTGCATTAGGTATAGTTCTGTTTTTTCTGGCATGCACAAAATCTGCAGATGTTAAAAGACAGCAGTTGTTTCTCAAAGGAAATATTGCCCTGGAAGAAAATGACAATAAACAAGCCATTTACTATTATACCCAATCTATTGAACTGAGTGATACTTTTGCAGCGGCATTTAATAACCGGGCAATTGCTTACGAGAGGGAAGGTGATTATCAAGAAGCGTTACACGATTATGATAAAGCGACTCAGGTAAATCCGGATTTTAAGGAAGCATATTTCAACCGGGCAAAGCTTTGGAACGATTTGGGAAATTATAAAAATGCTTTAACAGATCTTGATCTGATTGTAGAAGGATACACGGATTCGGCTAATTTCTATTTCATAAAAGGCTTGAGCAATACGGGATTGAAGTACTATGAAGAAGCGATTACAAATTTTGAAAAGGCAAACGCGCTAAACCCTGAAAATACTGAAATACTTATTAACCTTGCCACTATTTATTATTATCAAAAACAATTTGACAAATCAGAAATCATACTGTCAAAAATTTCTGAGGCTGAAAATTATCCTGATGCGTTTAATCTCCGTTCCCTGATCCTTATCAAACAGGGAGAGTTCGATGAAGCTCTCGAAAATGTGAATAAAGCAATCCGACTCAACTCCAATCCATATTACTATAACAATAGGGGATATATTTTCTTAATGCAGGGAGAATTGGACAAAGGAATAAGAGATATCGATCACAGTATGAGAGTAGATGACAAAAATCCGTGGGCGTTTCGCAATAAGGGGATTTATTATTTCCTTAACAAAGATTACGATCATGCAATCGAAATGCTCCAAAACAGTTTGATGCTCGATCCATCCACTGAGCATTCAAACTTTTACCTTGGACTAAGTTATCAACAATTAGGTAATAAGGAAAAAGCTTGTACAAACTTCCAAAAATCGATTGAATCGGGCGAAGATTTGGCAACCGATATTTATCGGGAATATTGCCACTAAAAAGGCTGTTTTTTTGAAAACAGCCTATCAGATTATTTTATTTTAACACAGTTTCAACGGGTTCAAAAGGCAGGTCAAAAGCCTGAGCTACTGCTTCATAAACCACTTTTCCACCAACAATATTCAGGCCCCTGTTTAGTTCCTTATTTGCTTTGCAAGCCTTTTTCCATCCCATATTCGCCAGCTGTATGGCGTAGGGGAGTGTTGCGTTTGTAAGGGCTACTGTTGAAGTATAAGGAACGGCTCCCGGCATATTTGCCACACAATAGTGGATAATTCCATCTATTTCGTAAGTAGGGTTATCATGGGTAGTTGGTTTACAGGTTTCAATGCAACCGCCTTGATCCACGGCTACATCAATTAGTACTGTTCCCGGCTTCATATCTTTCAACATGTCCCTGGTTACGAGATTGGGAGCTTTAGCACCTGGCAAGAGCACAGCTCCAATGATCAGATCGGCATTTTTGATCAATTCACGAATAGTATATTCGGTCGACATCAGTGTATTTACATTGTGCGGAAAAATATCAGAAAGATACCGGAGCCTTTGGAGGTTCACATCCACAATGTTGACATTGGCTCCAAGTCCGGCAGCCATTTTTGCTGCCTGGGTGCCGACAACTCCACCACCAAGTATCAATACTTTTGCAGGTTGAACACCTGGTACTCCTCCTAATAAGATACCACGTCCTCCATAGTGTTTTTCCAGGTATTTGGCTCCTTCCTGAACGGCCATCCTTCCGGCAACTTCTGACATAGGTATCAGCAATGGAAGGGATCGATCAGCTTTTTCAACCGTTTCATATGCAATGCAAACGGCTTTGTTTTTTATCATGGCTTCTGTCAAAGGTCTGCTTGATGCAAAGTGGAAATAGGTAAACAATAATTGGTTTTCTTTAATGAGGGAATATTCTTTGTCAATTGGTTCCTTTACCTTAATGATCATTTCGGCTTTTTCATAAACCGATTCTATCGATGGTAAAATTTCCGCTCCGGCAGAAATGTATTCAGCGTCTTCAAATCCGCTTCCAATTCCGGCAGTTGATTGAATAAATATTTTGTGATTGTTTTTGGCGAGTTCTTTTACACCCGCAGGAGTGACAGCTACCCTGCTTTCATGCGATTTGATCTCTTTTGGAATCCCAATAATCATAATTATTGTTTTAAATATTTGGTTAAATTTTCACTGTAAATATCAGTATAATATTTATATGAAATGAATTCAAAAGTATAGCATATAAAAGAAGTATTTTTTTTAAATAAATTAAATGAAAAACATTCATACATGGGATAATGAATGACCGTTAAATTACTGAAAGAAGCTAGATTAAAATTTTTACTTCTTATTTAGAATCAATATAATATTTTGAATTTCGTCATAATTGTAGAATTAAATTATTTATGGTAAATATTTGCCTGTCTTTTTTAGATGAAAATACTGTGAATCAGCTATGTCATTTTTTTTGAATCAGGCAAAAAATTAATAGTTTTGTTTACCTGCCAATATTTGATAACATTGCAAAGTCATAAACAAAATCTAGCGTTGTGGATTCGACAAAAGCCTTAAAGGAAATCAATATCTCTGTAGATGAGATATTGAATGATTACAAAGTTGCCATGATAAGCAGGCATGCCAGTCTGCTTGGAAGGAAAGAGGTGTTTACCGGAAAAGCAAAATTCGGAATTTTTGGAGACGGCAAGGAGCTTTGCCAGATTGCTTTGGCAAAGGCCTTCAAAAAAGGTGATTTCAGGTCTGGCTATTATCGAGATCAAACATTCATGTTTGCCCTTGATGCCGTGAATGTTCAACAGTTTTTTGCACAATTGTACGCACATACGGATCCTGAATTTGAACCTATGTCAGGTGGCAGGATGATGAATGGTCATTTTTCCACACAATTATTGGATGAAAATGGTCAATGGTTAAATCATACAGAATTATATAACAGTTCTGCTGATGTTTCTCCGACTTCCGCGCAAATGCCCCGGCTGGTAGGTCTTGCCTATGCTTCCAAAATTTATCGTAATAATCCACATCTTAAAAGTCTTAAAAACTTCTCTGTAAATGGGAATGAGGTAGCTTTTGGAATGATCGGAAATGGTGCTACATCTGAAGGAATCTTTTTCGAATCCATCAATGCTGCCGGTGTTTTACAGATCCCAATGTTGGTGGCAATCTGGGATGATGAATATGGAATTTCCGTTCCTAATGAGCTTCACACTACCAAATCTGATATATCTAAAGTATTAGAGGGTTTTCAGCGAAACGAAAATGAAAATGGCATAGAGGTAGTCAGAGTGAAGGGTTGGGATTATGTAGCATTGGTAGAAACCTTTCAGAAATATGCCAGGATCTGCCGCGAAGAGCATGTCCCGGTTGTTGTTCATGTCAATGAATTGACACAACCACAAGGACATTCAACATCCGGCTCCCATGAAAGATATAAGCCCAAAGAACGACTGGAATGGGAAAAAGAATATGATTGTATTAAAAAGTTCCGTGAGTGGATACTGGAAAACGAATTTGCCCACCAGGGTCAGCTGGATGGAATTGAAGCAGAAGCCATCAAACATGTCAGGGAATCCAAAAACCAGGCCTGGAAAGATTACTACAAAGTAGTTGATAAAGACAGAAAAGAAGCACTGGCTTTATTGGATCAAATCAATGCTGAAGTTGGGCCTGATGAAGAGGTGACCAAAATGAGATCGGAATTGCAGTCAAATCCTTCTCCTTTGAAACAGGATACCATCAAGGCCCTGAAATTCACCCTTCGCATTTTCAGGGATCAACGATCTAAGACCAAAGCAAAAATCCAGGAATGGCTGAGGGAAAGAGACAAAAGAAATCAAAAAGATTATAGCACACATGTGTACAGCGAATCAGTAGACTCGGCATTGAAAGTTCCTGAAATAAAAGCGATTTACAGTAAAAACAGCAAAATGGTAGACGGGAGAGAGGTTCTACAGGCTTGTTTCGATGCCAATTTGGCTCGCGATCCAAGAATCATTGCGTTTGGAGAGGATGTTGGTGTGATTGGGGATGTCAACCAGGGGTTCGCGGGTTTGCAAAAGAAATATGGAGAATTACGTGTTACGGACACAGGTATCAGAGAGACTACTATCATTGGTCAGGGAATAGGAAGCGCACTTCGTGGATTGCGACCTATCGCGGAGATCCAATATGTAGATTACCTCATCTATGCCATTCAAACACTTTCCGATGATCTGGCCTGCTTGCAATATCGGACTGTCGGACGTCAAAAGGCGCCAATGATCATTCGAACTCGCGGGCATAGATTAGAAGGAGTCTGGCATTCGGGTTCACCTCTGGGGATGATCCTGGGCAGTATGAGAGGAATTTTTGTTATTGTTCCGAGAAACATGACCCAGGCTGCAGGTTTTTATAATACGATTTTGCGTTCCGATGACCCGGCAATCATCATAGAAACCCTTAAAGGGTACAGGTTGAAAGAAAAAATCCCTGATAATCTGGTAGAATTTACCGTCCCCCTTGGTGTTCCTGAGGTATTGAAAGAAGGAACAGATATAACTGTTGTAACCTACGGTGCGATGGTAAATGTGGCTTTAACAGCTGCCGAACAGTTGGAAGAATATGGCGTTTCGTTGGAAGTAATCGATGTTCAGACGTTGGTTCCTTTTGATTTGCCAAAGATCATTTTAAAATCAATACAGAAAACCAATAGAGTAATATTTGCTGATGAGGATGTGCCTGGAGGAGGGTCAGCCTACATGATGCATTTAGTACTTGACAAGCACAACGGATATAGGTATCTGGACTCAAAACCCATTACGGTATCTTCCAAAGAGCACAGACCAGCATATGGTAGTGATGGGGATTACTTCTCAAAACCCAACGAGGAAGATATATTCGATTTTTCTTATCAGATCATGCATGAGTTTAACCCGATAAAATATCCTGCTATTTATTAGATATTATACTTCAAAGTAGTACTCAACCGTCTCAATGACATTGCTTTTGTGTAAGGCTCTATCCTGGATCTGAATTCTTAGTTTTATTGTCTTATTTGGAAACAGATACTGAAATCCCGATTGTACACCATATCTCAAAATACCCTCCAAGGGCCTTGTCTTGTTAGTGGTATTAAGAGGGAAAAACCGGCCATAAAAGTTTGACGTACAAAGTGAATCTACAAAGTCGAATACAACAAATTCACCTTGTTCATTTTTATATAAAATATCCAAATAATAGTTGTAATGGTCTGGATTTCTTTCGACCCAAAAAGTGTCAATATCCATCGTGCCATTGTTATTATAAAGTATATCTTCGTAATCTCTACAGTTGTATGGAGGCATGATGGAAGGATCATCACCAAACCTGTAGTAGTTGCCATCATCATCTACATAAAAATAGAGCTCGTTATAAGGAGGTAGTGTATCAAATGATGTTAATCCGAGATCGCCATCGCCATCCTCAAATTTTAATTCAACAATGAGGGAGTCCAATCCTTCTTCAGGCGCATCTTTAAAATAAAAATTTTCCAGGGAAATATTAGGCTCAATTGGTAGCTCGGGAGCATCAAAACACGAGCCCAGTAAAATGCCTGAAATTAATATCGTGAAAAGTATCCATCCCTTCATTATTGTTCTATTTTTGATCATTTAATATACAAACCAGTGTATTCAGCAGAAAGATTTAAAAAAGAATTATTCAATGTTAATAACGATAATTTTAATGATTTTGCATTAGAATTGTTCTTTTTTCAATCACAAAATAATGAAATATATAAGACATATCTTAAACTTTTAAATGTTGACTCATTAAATGTCAGGAAGATAGAACAAATTCCATTCCTTCCCATTGAGTTTTTCAAACATTTTCCCGTTAAAACCGGAAACTGGGTTCCGGAGCAAACATTTGAAAGCTCGGGAACCACAGGCCTTGCTCCAAGCCAACATTTTATTAAAGACACAGATCTCTATCAAAAGGTTTGCTGGAATATTTTTAATGATCATTACGGTGATTTACGGGATTATGCAGTACTGGCGCTATTGCCCTCTTATCTGGAAAGAAATAATTCTTCGCTGGTAAATATGGTCGATTATTTTATCCGACAATCAGGATCGGAATTTTCCGGTTTTTATCTCGACGAATTTGACGAATTACACGCACGGCTAATCAGGTTAAGAGATCAAAAAGTTAAAACTATATTATTTGGGGTGACGTTTGCGTTATTGGATTTTTGCCGTGAATTTCCACTGGAATTTGAGGATTTGATCATTATTGAGACCGGTGGAATGAAAGGAAGGAAGAAAGAAATGACAAGAATTGAAGTTCACGAAGTTATAAAAGCCGGTTTTTCGGTAGAAATGGTACATTCCGAATATGGCATGACTGAATTGATTTCACAAGCTTACTCATTGGGAAATGGAAAATTCTCAGAGCCATTTTCAATGAAAGTGCTGATAAGGGAAATAAATGATCCATTTTCCGTTATATATAATGAAAAAAGTGGCGCTATAAACGTTATAGATCTGGCGAACATCGATTCTTGTTCCTTTATTGAAACAAAGGATCTTGGAAAAAAAGACAGTTTTGGAAGATTTGAAATATTAGGAAGAATGGATAATTCGGATATTCGTGGATGTAATTTGCTGATAATTTGAATGATATTTAAATAATATTACATTGTATTTTATTTATATTTTAAAAAAACTTAATTTTTTTATTTTTGTTGTGTGTGAATAAATTATTTGATCATGAAACTTAAAATTGTAGCTTTTTTAATTCTTATTGCATCGTTAGGAGCTTGTACGCAAAGAACATGTCCAACCTATACAAAGGATAGTGTGGAAAAAATAGAAAAGCCAACGAAAAGCGTTTAACTTTTCGTTAGGCGCTTATTGGCGCTTTATCAAACTTACCAATGGCGCGGCCACGCTTTTGGCATAAGATGTTAAGTTGGCAGTTGGCAAAAAGGCAGTTGGCAAAAATTTCAATAGATAAACTTGCACCTACATTAACTAACTTCTGGGCATATACTTTTCAGGGTTTTCAATCATGTGGTTCAACATTCGTCCCACTTCTTCTGATTTTTCAAGAATACCCTTGTATTCTTCCTTAGTGATATATTTACATTCCAATGCGAAATCCAGCGATACTTGTGTTTCTGTATTCTCCATATCAGAGTCACTTATTTTACTGGAAAAATGCTTTGGATATTGTCTTTTCCGATAACCCTCTCCAATAGCCCGGCAAGCAGCACGAGACGATCTTCTAATTTGATCCGTTAATTCATATCTTTCATCTTTGGGAAAGCTTTTTGTTATTTCAAAAATTTGCATTGCCAGGTCAAATGCTTTTTGATAAACCGTTAAATTCCTAAAACTCCCTGTCATAGTGTTACATTTATTCTGATATTAATATGTGTAGTGATAAATTGATGATTTTAATTAATTTGTCATTTTGCCAACTGTCAATTGCTCTTTGCCAACTCTCTCGCAAGACGTTTTCACCTGGAAGAATCTGGTTCCTTTTCAGTTGTTTTCACATTCTACCTAAAGAAATGCATTGTTCTAATATACAGTCACCCTGTGTGGAGGCTTTTACCAGTCAAAATCAGGCATATTGCTGTACATCTGTTTTTGAAATTTTTTGACCGCTCATTATTACGAGCCTTTCAGCTACATTTCTCAACTCACGGATATTCCCTGTCCATTCCATTTTCTTTAATTCATCTATGGCGGACTTATCAATATCCTTTTTTTTGTTGCCATATTCTGTAGCAATTTCCTCTAGAAATTTATCAACCAAAAGAGGTATGTCGTCTGTTCGTTCTCGAAGTGGGGGTACGTGGATGAGAATGACACCTATCCGATGGTATAGGTCTTCCCTGAATTTTTCATTCTCTATTTCTTTCTTAAGGTCTTTATTTGTAGCAGCAATTACACGAACATTGACTTTGATATCCTTATCGCCACCAACTCGTGTTATTTTATTTTCCTGAAGAGCTCGTAAAACCTTTGCCTGTGCGGAGAGGCTCATATCACCTACTTCATCCAGAAACAAAGTTCCTTCATTAGCCTGTTCGAACTTTCCGATTCGCTGTTTGATTGCTGAAGTAAACGATCCTTTTTCATGCCCAAATAGTTCACTTTCTATCAATTCCGAAGGGATGGCGGCACAATTAACTTCCACCAGTGGACTGCCATTTCTATTGCTAAGTTGATGGATCCATCTGGCCACCAGCTCTTTACCAGTTCCGTTTTCGCCTGTTATTAATACACGAGCATCAGTGGGGGCTACTTTTTCAATGGTTTCTTTTACTTTTTGAATACCATCAGATTCGCCTACGATATCAAAAGTTTTAGAAATTTTCTTCTTCAACGATTTGGTTTCTGTGACGAGATGGGACCTTTCCTGTGCGTTCCTGATCGTGATAAGTAACCTGTTGAGATCCGGTGGTTTTGGTATAAAATCATAAGCTCCTTTCTTAACAGCATCAACTGCTGTTTCAATTGATCCATGAGCAGAGATCATCACAAAAGGCGTATCAATGCCTTCGGATTGTGCTTTTTCTAATACCTCGATGCCATTTAACTTAGGCATTTTAACATCGCAAAGGATAAGGTCATAATTTCCTGAGCTTAATTTTTTGAATCCTTCTTCGCCATCTTTCGCTTCCTCTATTTCATACTTTTCGTATTCGAGTATTTCTCTTAACGTGGAGCGGATGCTCTGCTCATCATCAATAATTAGAATTTTTGCCATAGTTTTAATATAAAAAAAATGCAGACCATAAGCCGGATTCTGTATCCGCCAGCTGGCGGACTCTTATCATTTATCTAGCCCTGATGTCACCACCAGGATCGATCGGTCTACCCATTCTACTCTAAAAATTGAGCGGGCAACTCTTTTTTCCCAATAAGAATCGGGAAAAAGCAGAACCTATTTGACCTTTCAACCCGCAAGGTTTGCCAAGCATCCCGGTTCACACCGGGACCGGTGAGCTCTTACCTCACCATTTCACCCTTATCCGCCAGCTGGCGGACGGTATATTTTCTGTTGCACTTTCTGTTCCCTACCAGTTGGCAGAGACCTTCCTGTTAAGAAGTACGGTGCCCTGTGTTGTCCGGACTTTCCTCTCTTATCCTGCTTTTAAACAAAATAAGAGCGATAAGAAAGTCTGCATTTATTTTTGAATAATTGTAAATCCAATTAACGTTGTTGAGACGATTCTGTTTCTATAGATAAAAGGCTAATTAATGTCCTTGCCTGTTAATTTATACTCCCATTCATCAGCAACATTTGCGACCTCCTGAATTATTTCTTTCAACCCTTGATCTACCATTGCATCAGTAAAAGTGGACCCTTCCACTTTAATGTAGTCATCTACAACAACAATTTTTGCGTAGCAGGTTTTTGCATTTTCTTCAAGCATACTTTTCAAGTCGAAGTCTTCACTGAAAGGACAAACCTTTGAGGAAAATTCGATCCCAATTTTATTATACTTTTCGTTTAGTTTTACAATTCCCAAAACCGCCTGAAACCTGTTATCACCAAGAGGAACTATTATGACAGATTTGTTTTTGTCATACTCAGAAAATTGTCCTCCAATTTCCCGGGCATAATTTTCCATAAATTTGTTGAAGTTAAAATCCATGTCTGCCAATTAAAAATTTCACAAGTTATTGGTTAGTATTTCAAATTTTTCCGTGCCAAGTTAATTTTAACAAGGTCAATTTCAAAGAAAATTTAATTTTGGTTTAAAATTGAATTATAGGTGAACCATCGTAGCTGAAAATCCAAATCTTCCTTTATCTGCGTCTTCAAAATATTTTATATGTTCGGACTTGCTCAATGCCTTATGGATTATCAGTCGAAGGGTTCCGTTGCCAATCCCATGTATAAACTTTATGTTATCATATCCTGAAATAAGCGCTGAATCCAATTCATATTCGAACTTTTTTAATTGCATGGATAGGATATCCTCTTTTGAGAGATTTTGGTAATTATCAGTTAATTCTTCAATATGGAGATCTACGACCTTGGTCTTTCCACTTTTCCCAATTGTTTGATCTTTAAATTTGAAGGTTGGATCATCTTTTTGACGGTGAAAACTTTCTTTCAGAGCTTCGGGATTGATATTCATTTTGTTATCAACAGATATCATATAGCCTTCTTTTTCAATCCCTGGAATTATCGTTTTTGACTTAAAAAATGAGGATGCTTTTAATTTAATATTGGTTTCCTGCAATGGTTGATATGTATCAAATTGATCATTGATCTTTATGGTTTGCAATAGGAAAGCCGGCCATTTCTCAAAATCGGTAAGTTTCAATTCTGTAATTTTTGTTGTGTGATTAGGAGAAACTGATCCATGAGCCAAGCTTTTATGATTCAAGCCATTCATTTCGCAGAAGTTGTAAAGCAGACTTTTCTCCGTCAGGTTCATCAGATTAAGCGTATGATCATTATCGTTCAATGGAACAAATGAAATAAACAGCCCTTTCAAAGAAGTTTTCGAAGACTTTTGTTCAGGTTTTGTTTCTTGTGGTTTTGATTCGGTTTCTCTTCCTCTGTTAAAAAACTCTCCTTCAGATTGTGAAACAACAACAACTTCAGTTTTTAAAGCAGGAATCGTAAATCCATCTTCTATTTCTATTTCTACAATATCCTTTCCTTTGAAACTGACAATTCTTCCTTCTTCAGTCCCGCGAAGAAGTCGTACCCTATCACCGATATTCATTTTATTGTTGTAAAGCTTTTTTAAAAGTTTCTATTGCTCTGTTTCTTGCAAATTTATGATCAATTATGGGATTTGGATAATCAAATGAATTTAATTCGGGCACCCATTTTTTGATATACTTTTGTCTAGGGTCAAACTTTTTGGTTTGTTCGGTTGGATTAAAAATGCGGAAATAGGGTTGAGCATCTGTTCCACAGCCTGCAGCCCATTGCCATCCACCATTGTTGGATGCCAGTTCGTAATCAAGCAATTTTTCACTAAAATATGCCTCTCCCCATCGCCAGTCGATCAATAAGTGCTTGGTTAAGAAGCTTGCGGTAATCATGCGAACTCTGTTGTGCATATATCCGGTTTCGTTGAGTTGTCGCATTCCAGCGTCCACAATCGGATATCCCGTTTTACCACTACACCATTTCTCAAAATTTTTTTCATCATATTTCCATGGAAAATTCTTGTATTTGGGATTAAACTCCATATACACAACTTTTGGGAAATTATCGAGGATCATCATATAGAATTCTCGCCAGATCAATTCCTGTAACCAGACCTTGTTGATATGAAGAGCATTTTTGACAGCTTTCCGGATGCTGACTGTTCCATGTCTCAGGTGAATACCCAGTCGTGAGGTGCCTCTCTCTGCAGGATATTCCCTTTTTTTATCATATTCAGTAATCAAATCTTTATCAAATTCAGCATTTGGGATTTTTATGTCTGATGGTTTAAATCCTATTTCTTCCAATGTGGGGAAATCATCACCATCTGATAGGAAAAAATTTCCCGATAGGTCTTCCGAGGGATAGGCTTGATAATCATTCTCCCTAAGGGTTTCAAGCCATTTATTTTTATAAGGTGTGTAGACTTTATAAGGCTCATCATTTTCTTTGACAATCTCCAATGATTCAAAAATCACATGATCTTTGAATGTTTGGAAATCAATGGATTGCTCACTAAGGAATTCTTTAATTTCCTTGTCTCTCATTTTAGCAGATGGTTCATAATCGTGATTGATAAAAACTTTATCAATCGAATAATCATTGATCAGTGCTTTAAAAGCATCGATTGGCTTGCTATGAAATGCCTTTAAATATGAGCCATGTTTTCTTAGTTTTTCGTTTATCTCTTTTGTCCTTTGATGGATAAATTGCACCCTGGCGTCACTTTTATTATTTAGTTTGTCAAGGATGTCCGTATCAAAAACGAAAATTGCAAGAACCGGATTTTTTTCTTTTAATGCGTGATAAAGGCCACAATTGTCGTCTACCCTCAGGTCTCGTCTAAACCAAAAAACATTAATCCTTTTTGTATCCATAATAGAATAAACAATGAGGATTGAAATTGTTTAAACCCAGATTAAGTTATTGCTAAATATGCCCTATGGGTTGACCGCTTTAATACAGAATTTGGGCTTAAACTATTTAGGGATCGGGTTGTTGATTGACTTTTTGGTGATGGCATCTTCTTCCGGTTCAGAAGTATCTTCATCATCTTTTTCCTTTAGCTTTTCTTTTCTTTTTTCCCGAACTCTTTCAAAAAATGCATCAAAGCTTTGGGTATGCATCAGGCTAAACCCGGTAGACGTTGTTGACCTTCTGTTGATCTGATAGTTGTAGTAATTGGTTTCATTGTAGACTTTTGCCCTGAATTTCCCATCCTCGGTCAACAGGTATTCAACTGTCCAGTCACCAATCAGGCTCATAGGATTGTCATTAATTTGCTGAGAGTAGAAATTACCGTCTCTGGTAACTTTCAATCTGCCGTCAAGAAATGAATAGGATAATCTTAACTGAAATGTATTGAATTGTTCATCCGACATCGATCCCAGATCCATATCAAAGTCGATGACCAAATTTTCATCAAATTGAGTAATCCAATAGCTCAACTGGTTGGAGACCAATTCGCTTACGCTATTTTCCAATGTATTACTGACATTGAAGGAATTATCAGGAGAGAAGTTTTTTAACACAAGAAGTGAAAAAACCTGCCTTTTCAGCTCCTGTTCGTCATTTTGTAATTTGTTGTAAAAAGCCTGTACATATGTACTTAGTGAAACACCCGCAGCAACCGCATTCTCAGGATATTCTTCGATTTCAATTTCAAAATCAATTTCAGGAGACAGCATATCGCCCTCAATAAACAAATAAACGAAAGTTGGGTATTTCCTGGATAGTTCCAATGGTGGTTCTTCCAATTCTATGTCAATGATAGGATACAAGGAAGTTAACTGTCGGTAAGATGCCTTGATATCCAGGTTTGCATGATAAGGATCTCCTGTCCAGGTAATCCTGCTATCTGGATGGATTTGGAATTCTTTATTAATGATATTGTACAAGGTAAAGTTGTAGCCTCCTTCTGATATGTCGTAATTTCCGTAGATCTCAAAATCACCATCTGTATTAGCTAGTAATTTTAATTCGCCATTGCCTCTTCCTCTGATTATATCTCCGGATGTAATATCAAATATAATCTCGCAGTACGCATCAGGAGTCATTTCAATGTCAAAATCAAAATTGAGCGTGGTTATATCCAGGACATTGAAAGGATCCTCCATATCTGCATTAAGATCCGTTGAATCTCTCGGCTTTACAAATGAAATGAACTCTTCCTGGACAGCTTCTGATCCACCATTCAGCGGTATGAAGATCTTGGTGTCCTTATTGGTGACGGCATTTGCTTTGAAATTAACGTTCTTTCCTTCCCCGATGATAGTGAGGTCTCCGGTGGCATAGGCAGTACCGTAAAAAAGATTGTTATCTTCGTTGCTTGTATTCAGAACCTGAAAATTTGAGAAACTACAACTGAAATCAAATTGAGGCTCTTTGAAAAAGTTGTGTTGAATTACTCCAGCCATTTCACCTTTGCTTCCATTTTCGTCGGTTAACTGGATATTATCAAATCTCATGGCCTTATTATCAAACTCAACCTCACCGGTTATATCATATCTCACATTTTGATAGTCCAGGGTTAAGGCACCATTATCCACTGTTCCCTGACCTTGAATGATGGGTTTCAATATTCTGCCGGCAATCGAAAAACTACCAAATAAGTTTCCTTCTATGTCAGATACAATTTGATTATAAAAAGGCTCGAGAATGTAAAGTTTTGTATTGGTAAATTCAGCGTTTAGTCGTAGTTGCTCTTCAGCCTGAGGATAAATGTACCCATCAACATCCAGTGTTTTTTCATCTTTGTAAGTAAGTGAGATTGAAGTTTCGAATCTCTTCTCATCATTTTCATAAATGTATGCAGATGAAATATCGCCAATATCAAAATTATCAATTTCAAATTGCCTGACATTTATCCTGGAGTTAAGGTGCTTTTCCTTATAAAAATCCCTTAAATCTATAAAGCCATTCAGCCTGCCATGTAATTCTTTGCTGATCAATGGATTGATATTGGAAACATCCAAATTTTTTATTGAAACAAAAAGATTGTCATCACTGTTTTCGGAAATTTTTCCATTGATGGAAATACTTTCGTTTTCGGAGAACAGTTCAATATTGGAAAACTCATAATCACGGTTTTTAAGCACAATATAGTTATCGTCCTTAAATGTCCAGGTTTTTTCTAGCGCCTTTAGTTCTGATGGTTCAATTTTAAAAATGGTTTTATTAGAGAATAAATCCATTGATCCATTAAACCTGACATAGTTTCCTGTTTGGTATTGATCGATATTTGCTTCAAGTTCCACATGATCATTGTGCCATCCTAAATCAACAATTAATTCTTCGAATTCAAGTTCTCTGCTATTGTAAATCCGGTCTGTGTGTATGTAGACTTCTGCATCAATTTGCGCTGTGTCAGCAAAATTTGATGTCATGATGTTAATGTCATTCGAGCGAAATACGGACCTCTTGTATGCAATTGTATCGATGTGGGTCTGAAACTCGAGGATATTGGTGTAGCCTCCTGTAAAACTTCCGACTAATTCTGAATTACCTGAAAATTTCAAATCAGGTAGGGCCAGGTTGACAATGGGATTAATGTCTTTGATCAAGACCTCCAAATCAAGGTAATAATATTCTTTTGGGTCAATCGCTTTGGTGCGATAATACTTGTCGAGCTTTTCCTCATTATTCAGAATGTTGAGCCAATATTCATAAGCGATGGTACTGAAGTCTTCAAGAAATGTCACAATCTGAAAATCTCCTATGATTTTCGTATCAAACAATGAGCTGTTGATGTTAATAGTTCTCCCAAGAGAGTCCTTTTCAGATAGTATTTCCATATTGCTGACTGACAATTGTCGGTTGTCGTATTCAACAAATAAATCATTAAAATTGGCTTCTCCTATCAGATCCTGGTTTTGGAGTCCTTCCAGGTTTACATCTAGTCCGGAACGTACAAATGCCTTTTTATCAGTAAGCTTTAGCACATCAAGATTTGCTGTGTCCAGAAGGGCATTTATGACAAGGTGATCACTTTCTCCACGATAATCGATACTCATGGAGCCATTAAACTGAAGATTTGGGTCTTCAATTTTTAGTTCTCCATTAAAAAAGTCCTTATTTAACCGGGCATTGGTAACGATGTTTTGATATTCATACCCCTTATATCCCAGCCTTTTAATGGAAGCATCTAATCGTAAATCCGCGCTATTTCGGGTAAAACCCGTTCCTGACAATTTTCCCTCAAAAGCGAGGTTTTGATAAGTAGCAGTATCTTCAAACAGTTTCCCAAGGTTGATGTATTCGGTCTTTAAGTTTCCCGAGTATACTGATGCATCCTTGTTTTCCCGGTTGATCTTTACATTTATGTCCGTATCGAAATCACCAATTCCTGTGTTAAAATAACCGTCACTTACAAAGTCATTTGGAAACCCGGAGAAGCGACCCTTGAAATTAACTTTTCCAAATTTGGCAATGTTCTGTATTTCCTCATTTCTTAGGTAAGGAGCCAGATCGTAAACATTGATGGAGGCACTTGTGACGTTAGCATTGATGAAAGTTTCGAAAAAGTTTGGCAGCCCATACATATTAAAATAGCCTTCCACACGGCTACTTCTTCCAAATTCCACAATAAGATTGTTGGTGTTGAACCGGTTAACCTGTCCTTCATAATATCCTCTCAGTCTGAAGTACTGATCATACGGTTTTAAAACAGGGACAAAATTACCAAGGTCGTTAAGGTTGATAAGTGACTTTTTAATGTTTGTTGTGATCTTGACATTCTGTACGAAATCCTTCATAGCCTGTGGGGAGTCGTACTCAAAGACCATGGAGTTTTCAATGTTTGATTCGGAGATATAAAGATTCAGATTCTGAAAAACCATCCGTGTCCTTGTAAAGTGATAATTAACTGCCAGTTGGCGAATGTTTAGGTTTGTGGCAGAATCGTAGGTAGTCAGGTTATCTGTTTGAAATAATACCTCACCGGGTTTTAGCGTAAAATTTTCCAGCTTTCCATTAATTCCTTTTAAAATAAAATGGTTGAAATCGAACCGGTTTGTCAGGCTGTCTCTTCCTGTATTATCAAGTGAAAACTCAGAGTTGATCAATCGAAGATCACTTACAATAAATGGTCGGGAATTTTTCTTTTTCTTATCGCGGGATAATCCCTCCTTAACCTTATCGACAAAATAAGTAAAATTAAATTGTTCATCAGGAGCATTTCTGGTCATGTTGACACGGGCATGCTCTAATATCCCTTTGTCAATATTGATGCTTTGATCTGCCAATAGATTGAAAAGATGGAAATCCAGGTCAACAGAATTTGCGGTAATCATGGCTTTTTCTTTCGTATCATAGATGGTTAAGCCATGCAATTCTATGGTGTCAAACCAGCTTACGGAAACTGCTTCCAGCGTGGCGCGATGGCCTGCCTTTTCCATAATAAAATCTGCAACTTTTCTAACGAGCAATTCCTGAACAGATGGGAGGTTTATGGCAAAAAAGAGGAAGAAAAAGGTAATAGTAATCCCCATCAGCATTCTGAAGAGTGTCTTGAGAATTACTTTTTTTATAACTTGCGCCGTTTTCTTTAGATCAGCCAATTATTGATGGATAATTATATACTTGCGATTGAGTCCTCTTGCGATGATACCTCTGCCTCTATTATACGTAACGGAAAAATAGTGAATAATATAGTAGCATCTCAAGATGTCCATAAAATTTATGGGGGAGTAGTCCCCGAGTTAGCCTCCAGAGCACATCAATCAAATATCGTTCCGGTTGTTGAATTGGCAATTTCCGATGCAAAGATAGACAAAAGTATGCTTAGTTCTATTGCTTTTACGAAGGGCCCCGGGCTATTGGGATCACTTCTGGTAGGTGTTTCTTTCGCAAAAGGAATGGCTATGGCGCTCGATATTCCCCTCATTTCTGTCAATCACATGCAGGCACATATATTGGCACATTTCATCAATGATCCAAAGCCTTCTTTTCCATTTTTATGTCTGACGGTTAGCGGAGGTCATACACAGATTGTGAGGGTAGATGATTACCTGAAAATGGAAATAATTGGCGAGACGTTGGATGATGCAGTTGGGGAAGCTTTTGATAAGGCGGCCAAACTTCTGGGGTTGCCGTATCCCGGTGGGCCACTGATCGATCAATATGCCCAGGAAGGTGATCCAAACAGATTTGAATTTCCGGACACAAGTGTTCCGGGCTTTAATTATTCATTTAGTGGAATCAAAACGGCGATCCTTTATTTTCTGAGGGAAGAAAAATCAAAAAACAAAAACTTCATTGAAGAAAACCTTCATGATATTTGTGCGAGCATTCAGAAAAAGCTGATCGATATGTTGCTACAAAAGCTAAAAAAAGCTGCGAAGAAAACCGGTATCAGTCAAATAGCCATAGCAGGAGGGGTTTCGGCAAATTCTGAGTTGAGAAGGAGATTAACGCATGACGCAAAACAACATCATTGGACGACCTATATTCCTGAATTTCAGTACTGTACGGACAATGCCGGGATGATCGCGATGGCCGCACACTTCAAATTTCTGGCAAGGGATTTTGAAGATTTATCCGTTACTCCCGAACCACGGATGAAATTTTAATAGAAACTTAATATAAGGTTGATTGGGTATACTGTTCAAATTTTGAATTGAATAATATCATTATTCTCCTCTTGAGAGTAGATTCAATGCTATTAAGTTAAGACAATACTATGTCCCTCTCTCGGAGAGGGTTAGGGAGAGGTCGTAAAACCCCCTTAACTTAATAGCAATGAGAGGAGATTCAGAGGTGTGTTAATTAAAAACTACATAACTCAAGTCAAAATCTCGTCATTTTACACAAAACTTAGATTTATATCTTAGTCAATTGCTACAGCTCTTTTTACTAAATAGGTGAAAACTTCTATTTTTACATTTAAACTGCGCACACCAAATGAAGCTTTCGATAGTCGTCACACTTTATAACGAGGAAGACAATATCAAACCCCTTTTATCTCAGATCGATGAGGCTTTGACCGGTATTGATTATGAAGTGATTTTGGTAGACGATGGTTCCAGGGATCGCACAGTTCAGCGGATCAAGCAATATGCGTCACACCGCGTAAGGCTGATCAGGCTCCATAAGAATTATGGTCAAACAGCGGCTATGTCCGCAGGAATTGAAGAGGCCGAGGGGGATTATATTGTGACAATGGATGGCGATCTCCAGAATGACCCTTCCGATATTCCGATGCTTCTTAAAAAAATAGAATCTGAAAACTGGGGAGTTGTGGCAGGAAAGAGAAAGAACCGAAAAGATGGATTGGTTTTGAGGAAATTTCCTTCCAAAATTGCAAACCTGATTATCAGGAGTTTGACAAAAGTGGAGGTCTCGGATTATGGATGCACGCTGCGGATCATGGAGAGGGATGTAGCCAAAAACCTGGGGCTGTACGGAGAGTTGCATCGATTCATTCCTGTTCTCGCACAATTGCAAGGTGCAACCATCACGAATATGGATGTCAAACACCATCCGCGTATCCACGGCAGATCCAATTATGGCATGGATCGTACCTCTCGTGTGATAAGTGACCTCTTATTGATGGTTTTCTTCCAGCGATATGCCAAAAGGCCTATGCATCTTTTTGGCGGTATAGGGTTTTTCACTTTCGCCATTGGTTCGATTATCAGCTTGTATTTACTAGTAGTGAAGATCATGGGTGAGGATATTTGGGGTCGTCCGCTACTTTTGTTATCCATCACCATGATAATCGGGGGCATCCAACTCGTTACTTTTGGGATCATGAGCGAGATATTAATGAGGACATATTTTGAATCACAAAACAAAAAAATATATAGAATCAAAGAAATCTACCACAAGGAGAGAGAAGCAGAAAAAGCTATTTAAGTTAGCCCTGAAAATAACTCTGACCGCATTGGCGGTTTACCTGGTCCTACGAAAAATAGATCTGAACGAAACCCTGAAAGTATTTACCCGGCTTCATCCAGGGTGGCTGTTGCTTGGCTGTATTTTTTTTAATCTTTCAAAATTAATAAGTGCTTTCCGCCTTCAACATTTTCTAAGGTCGATCGGTATTTTCCTGACAAACAAAACGAGCATAAAGCTATGCTACGTTGGCATGTTCTACAATTTGTTTCTTCCGGGTGGGATAGGAGGGGACGGCTACAAGGTCTATTATTTAAAAAAGACCCATGAGGATGGGTCGCTTAAGAATATTTTTTTAGCGGCGCTACTTGATCGCATCAACGGTGTACTGGCCCTGCTATTTTTTGCCATTTTATTTTTTAAGTTCACCTCACTGAATGATTTAATGAAGGACCAATGGATGAATGTTATGTATGTCCCGGCGCTTTTGTTATTCTACCCGGTCTTATTCCTGATCTACAAGCTCATCTTGAAAAGATTTTTATCGACTTTTTTTGCCACAAACGCAATGTCGCTGGGAGTTCAACTTTTTCAATTGGTTTGTTCGTATTTCCTTTTGCTTTCACTTGGGATTACAACCCATCACATTGATTACCTTGAGTTGTTCCTGATCTCTTCAGTAGTGGCGGTTTTGCCCATCACAATTGGAGGTATCGGCGTGCGCGAGCTGGTCTTTATCTATGGTTTTAATTTCCTTCCGATAGAAAAGAACCCAGCCGTTGCGTTTAGTCTGCTGTTTTTTATTGTTACGGCTATCAGTTCGCTGCTGGGTTCGTTTGTGAGGATGGATGAGGTAAAAAATAAAACCCGTTGAACTGAAAATTATCGAAAATCGTTACTTTTATACTATGAATGATATACTAACAAAATACAACACCTTGTCACCCGACATTCAAAGAGAAGTGGATGACTTCCTGGATTTTTTGTTGTCTAAACACAAAGGAAAGAAGATTTTTGATATGAAAAGCTGGAAAAAGAAAATCAAGAATGTTTCCACCTGGACGGAGGAAGATATTATAACCTTTGATGAAAACAGACAACAGTTTAATCAATGGAAAACAGAAGAATGGTAGTAGATACAGGAATCTTTATTGATTTTTTGAGATCAAAAGACAAAACAAAAACCATTCTACAGAGGCTACCGGGTAACATCGATCTTTACGTCAGTTCAATAACCTTATATGAACTCTATATGGGGGCAACAAGTCCACAAAAATGGGTTGATGTGAAAACACTTACCGAGGATATACCAGTATTAAACTTCACAAAAAACCATCCCCACAATCAATCCACCTCCAAAGCATTATCAATCAGCGTTTTCAGATATTGCCGGTGGGCCCGGGTTTGGGTATCGCCGGTCTGCAAGGCCAGTGTCCTTTCTATTCCTTTCAGATTATAAAGCGACATGGATTTAGCCTGAGTGCAGTAATTACTTTGTTCATCATAAATTTTGATCAACCTTTTTGTGTAATCCAACTGAAGATTCTGGCGGATGGTATTGACATTTCCGGAGGCATCTGCCTTGAAAATGGCATCATTAAGATCAGTCATCATTTGAGACAAAACATAAGAGTTTCCATACAATTCCGTGTCTACAATTCTCTGAAGGACGACCGGATGCAGGAGTTGATCCAATATATTTTTTTGAATATTTAAAATTCTCTCATGGACCTTTGGGTCTTCCGTTGAAGAGAAAAAATTGAACCCTCTTCTTTGTGTCTGCAGGTAATGATAGATATCGCCGGAAGATTGAAATGCATTTGGAGCGAAAGCGAATTTCGTTATTGCATTCATGGCCTTTTTCTGCTTTTCCGATTCAACCGGAATATAAGGCATGGTAGCGCCTTCCTGTCCTGAAAAAGCCCGGTCAACATAAACTCCACCGACAAACCTGGAAATGGTTGTCAGAGCCACCCAATATTGTCCGGTCACGTAGAAATAAGCATCTCTTAGCTCCTGGTAGCTTTGATCTTTTATTGAATATTTTGGAATGATCTCATCCAAAACCATATCGCAAAGTTCCATTCGTTGAATGCTGTACTCAATTGGGTCACTGGTCATGTCGTTTACATTTACCCGAGGGTCAATCGCTTTCCCGGGAGCTCGCATATCATCCGCATCATTTCCAAAAAATAGTTCCGGCTCGGTCGATCTGCTCAATATCTTTTCCAATTCCTTCTCATCAGAGACGGGCTTATATCCATATTCTATTGCCCACAGATCGTATGGTCCGGGTCTTGTCGTCCAATACTGTCCCTGATGATCCCTGTCGTATGAGAAATTTATCGCCGGATAGTCCATCACGGAACCCATCAAACCGGTAGCTGAGGTAATGGAATCATTATCTATTTCATCAAGTGAATGGAGATTGCTTGATTTCATATTGTGATTTAAACCCAGTGTGTGACCGATTTCATGCAGAATAAGAAAATGAAGAAATTCATTCAGCATTTTGCTTTCTTCCTCATCAGATTCCTCAAAAACATTGTTTGCGAGATTTCCGAATGACTGATGAAAAGCGGCATATTTCCCGGCAGAGCAGAAGTTTTCATTGAATTCAAACAATTCTTCTTCAGCTTCAAAGTTTGGAAATCCGGCTTTCGCAAATACACCTTCTATAAACAACATCCCCCTCAGTGTATTAAATTCCAGCATTATATCTGCGCCAAGAATTTGACCAGTTCTTGGATTACAAAAGCTTGGACCGTATCCACCAAAGACAGGGCGTGGGGAAGAAGTCCAACGCAAAACATTATATCGGATATCGCCGGCGTCCCATGTAGCTGTGTCAGGTTGAATTTTTATTTGCATCGCATTTTTAAAGCCGGCCTTTTCAAAGGCAATATTCCATGCTTCTCCTGCGCTTTTGATCGTTTCCCGGATTTCAAGCGGTGTAGTATTTTCTATCCAGAATACAATGGGCTCGACCGGTTCGGATAGTTCTGCATTAGGATCTTTTTTCACGAGATTCCACCGATGAATTAAATCCCGGTAGGGCGTAGAACTATAGGAAGTCAGGTCATTGACCTGGGTCATAAAATATCCCACTCGTGGATCGTCAAACCTAGGTTTGTAATCGCTTTCCGGGACCTCTATGATACTGTGCTGTACTTTCAGGCTAATGTTCCTCGGATCGGTAATTGCCCATGAGCCAAAATTTTTAGGTTCCTTGTTTTCAAAAACATATTCCACGATTACATCAGAATTTTCAGGATAATTATTAAGCTGGTCATATCTGGTTTTTTCCTTGCTTAATGAGCCCAGGTTAAATGCCCTTGGGTTTGGTTTTTCGCTTAAATCCGGGAACTTGATAAATCCCCAGCTATCCGTTTTAAACAGATCGTCAACCTCGATCAGGTATTCAGTTTTAAGAGAATCAATGCCAACTATTTTTGTACTGAAGAGTATTCCGGGGCTTATATTTGCTCCATCAGAATTAGCTATTGGACTTTCGGGATCGATATAATAATTGGTGTTTTGAAGGATAAAATCAATTCGATCAAAATATTTTTCGATTTTGAAAATTTTAGACCCTTCGTACATACCTCTGAAATTAGAAGCTTCAACAACGCCATTTTCAAAGTAATAGAAATGAATATACTCTTTGTCAAGTTGTTCCCTTTTAATCAGCATTTTCAAGGATCCCGATGCTGAGTCCTGGTAAAAGGTAAAAAGACCCTTAATTAAATCATGCGACTTGGTGGCTTTTTCAATAGATTTTATCTCATCCTTTTTCGAATTATCAGATTGAGAAGATTCTGTCTTATTTTTCTTTGATTTTTTTTCTTTTTTCTGGGCAATTGCCGGAGCTTGCAAAATGATTGTTAAACAAAACAAGGTCAGGATGAGGGACTGGAGACATTTTTTATTCATAATACTTATAGTTGATCCGTTATTTACCGGTATAATTTAATGGTTTTACTTAAGTCAATATCCAATTTTCATTAATATTTGACTTGAAGTCAATGAAATTTATTTAGCTGGCCTGAAGTTTTTCATTGGCTAATGAGGCCCCTAAATATTCCGGATGTTCTTTTTCAAGTATTTCAACAATATCATCATCAAACTTAGCCAGGTATAGTGTTTTTACTTGTAATAGTTGCTCGATGCTTATCCCTTTTGTATTTCTCAGGTCGGCTTTGTACAGGTTGGCATTCGTAAAATCAGCTCCGGTAAGATAGCAGCCACTCAGGTCGGCTTCCATCAAAAAGGCATTTCGGAAATTAGCTTTGATTAAAAAGGCATTTTTAAATTTTGATTTGATGAGGTTTGCGTCGTTAAAATTTGCTCCGTTTGCGTAAGATTCTGAAAAATTGGCCCGGTTTAAATTGCAATTTTCAAACCGGGTCTGGTTGAGTCTTGCATTTTCAAGATTGGCATCGATCAGGTTCGTGTTCATCAGGTTCGCATAGTTGAGATTGGAACTGGTCAAAACAACATAATTCAGATTGGCTTTTGCCAGATAACAGTTCACGAGATTCAGGTCATAAATTTTATGCCTGTTGAGCCTTTTAATATTTCCAGCCGTACGAAAAGCTGCTTCTTCCGATTCCCAAAGCCTGAAGTCATCGATTTCATCTTTGTAGGTTTTGATCCGCTGTCGGGTTTCCCCCCTTTGATTCAACCAATAAATGAGAATACCGATAATGGCGATGTCGAAGATCATCCCATGAGCTTCAGCCAAAACTTCCCTGAGAAAATTATCGTAATCTTTCAGGTAAAAATTAAGGCTTGCAGTTATTACGATAATTGTAATAAAAATAAGAACCAACGAGTTGGTTAAAATGGGTTTTTCAGAAAATCCCTGTAAATTTTTACGCAGCCTTTCGAAGGCTTCCTTAAGCTTCATACCCCCGCCATTAAACTATAGAGTCAAGCTAATTTAAGGAGTTTAATTTTTTTTGCAAGAGTTTGATTTATCTTAATGTAAGATTCCTCTGACCATCCTGCTACATGAGGAGTGAAAATAACGTTGTCCAGCTTAAATAATTCATTCAGAATTAAATTTTGTTCATCGCTTAGATTCTGAAATTTTTCAACCTCCAGAACATCCAAAGCGGCACCTCTTATTTTTCCTGATAATAATTGATTCAACAGGGTTTTTAGTGGAATAATCTCACCTCTGGCAGTGTTAATAAGATAAATGTTTTGATTAAAATTCCTGAAATATTCTTCGTTGGCCAGATGCCTTGTTTCGGAATTGAGGGGTATATGAAAGCTCAATATCTGTGTCTTTTCATAAAGTTCCCCCAATGTGACTTCCCTTGCAAAATTGTCAGAGAATCCCTTTTTGTATTTGTCGTAAGCAATGACCTCGCAGTCAAAACCGGACAAGCGTTTGGCAAATGCCTGCCCCATATTTCCATAACCTACCAGGCCAACTGTCTTACCATGGAGCTCAATACCGCGATTTTGTTCGCGTTGCCAGTTTTTTACTCGTACCTGTCGATCTGCCCTGACCATGTGATTGAAAAGTGCAAGAAGCATTCCTATAGCATGCTCTCCTACGGCATCTTTATTCCCTTCGGGAGCATTAATGATTTCAATTGCTTTTTTAGTGGTATAATCAATATCAATTTGATCCAGGCCCGCTCCAGCCCGGGCGATAAATTTCAGATTCCTGCCACAATCAATTAATTCCCGATCAATCACTGTTTTGCTTCTGATGATCAGACCATAATAATGGTGAAGGGAATCCAGGATTTTTTCCCGGGTAATCTCCGGAAAGTAATCCACTTCGAAATTTAGTTCTGAAAGTGTTGGAATAATGCTTGGATGCATCGCATCCGAAATCAAAACTTTATTCTTCATTCTTAAACTACTTTATAAAGGGAATGTGCAACAAAAAAGTATACAGCCAGTCCGATCAAATCAATCGTGGTGGTGATAAAAGGTCCGGAAGCTAATGCGGGGTTGAAGCCAAGTTTTTCTAAAAGAAGAGGGATAAGTGTGCCAAGCAAAGAGGCTAATATTACGACACTAAAAAGGGCCGCTGAAACGACCAGGGCAAGATTGTGATCAGTGGTTATAAGAATAAAAGTATAAACTATAACGGACAAAACAACGCCATTAATGATAGCTACCATAAATACCTTAACAACCCTTTGCAACAGGCTGTCTTTGAACGCCATCTGACTAGCAAGACTTTGAACAACGAGGGCAGAAGATTGTATTCCGACATTTCCCCCTGTGGCCATAATGAGTGGAATGAAAAAAGCAATGGCGGTGACCTGAGCCAGTACATTTTCAAATACTCCGATGAGTTTGGCGCCGATCATCCCCCCCATCAACCCGATGATCAGCCAGGGAAGGCGTGCCCGTGATAGAAGCCAGATATTATCATCTTCCTCAACGTCTTCAGAAATACCCGCCATTATTTGACGCTCTTCTTCAGCCAATTCTTTGATGACATCGATGATATCGTCCACGGTAATCCTGCCCACCAGCTTTCCCTGGACATTTACAACCGGTATCACTTCCAGGTCATACTTTTGCATGATATCAGCAATTTCTTCCTCTTCCATATAGGTTTGTACAGATACAATATCAGGGTCGTAAATATTTTTGACTTTTGCCCGTGTATTTGCCAGTAATAAGTTTTTCAGCGAAACCCGACCTAACAACTTATCTGTTTCATCGACAACATATACGGAATATATTTTTTCAACATTTTCCGCCTGTCTTCTGATTTCATCAATGCATTCAATGACAGTCCATTCCAGATTTGCCTTCACCAGCTCTTTAGCCATCAACCCACCAGCACAATCTTCATCGTAGCGAAGCAATTCCAGGATATAATTGGCTTTTTCCTCATTTTTCAGGAACCCGATTACCTCTTCTCTCCTTTTTACCGGAAGCTCGTTCAGGATATCGGCACCATCATCTGTTGCTAACTCTTCGATATATGCAGCTATTTCATTTGCTTCAAAAACAGCTAGAAATTCTTTACGGGTGTCAACATCAAGATCGCGGATAATGGATGCGCTTGTTTCATTAGGGAGAAGTTTCAGGACGTACCTGGAATCCTCTGCATCGAACTCTTCCAGTATGAGGGAAATATCTGCATTGTGGAGGTCCTGAAGTGAAGATTTGATATGATGGTCATTTCGCTCATCAACGGCCTGTTTGAAAGCATCAAAAAATTCCTTCGTTATCTCAAATTGCTTAAGATCTTCCAAATGCGTCTATTTTGTTGGTTAGTTCGATAAATTGAGAGATGGAAAGCTGCTCTGCACGCAATCCAAAAATATCCTGTCCTCGTAAATCAGCTGGCAAATTTATTGGTTTTAATGCATTTCGCAATGTTTTACGCCGGTTTTGAAAACCCTGTTTAACGATTCGAAAAAACAACTTTTCATCACAATCCAGGTGATAATTTTCTTTTCTTTTCAACCTTATAACCGCAGATTCTACTTTGGGTGGAGGCCTGAAAACATGGTTGGGAACGGTAAACAGTAATTCCCTTTTATAATAAGCGCCGATCAATACGCTTAATATGCCGTATGTTTTCGATCCTTCATTCGTACAGATGCGTTCAGCCACTTCTTTCTGGACCATACCAACTAATTCCGGAATCATTGTTTTGTACTCCAGAAGTTTAAAGAAGATCTGACTGGAAATATTATAAGGAAAGTTGCCTATGATTCCGAAGGGTGAAGAAACGTAATCATTTAATTTCACCTTCAGAAAATCCTTATTTAAAATTTTCAGACCTGATATGTTGGTATAATGTTTTTCGAGGTAATGAACTGACTCCTGGTCAATTTCCATTAAAACTAAATCCATCAATTTTTCCTCAATCAGGTATTGGGTCAGAACGCCTGTTCCGGGTCCGATTTCAATCAACGAGGTGTAATTTTCATGAAAGGATAGCGATTGGACAATCTTTCGTGCAATATTTTGATCGGTGAGAAAATGTTGCCCTAAATGCTTCTTTGCTCTGACTTCCAATGTGCTTCGGTTTAAAAAAAATCAATTAAATTGCGGTTCATTTACCAACTTGCAATTTTGGTAAAAATACCACAAATAAGAATCTAATTACATAATCAAAAGATTAAGTTTCGTATATGTCTCATCCTGAAAAGATTAAAAATAAAAAACCAATCATAGGAATTACCATCGGAGATGTGAATAGCATAAGCCCGGAAGTAATCATAAAAGCGCTTAATGATTCACGGATATTAAATATTCTCACCCCTGTTATATATGGATCGACCAAAGTTCTTTCGTATTACCGCAAGGCCCTCGACGTTAATGATTTTAACTACGGTCAGATTAAGGATTTCGATCAGCTGAACTTCAAGCGCGTGAATGTTATCAATTGCTGGAATGATATGATTGAGATCAACTCTGGCCTGGGAACTGAGGAAACCGGAAAATATGCCTTTATGGCTATAAAAGAAGCAGTCAAAGATCTGAAGGAGGATAAGCTGGATGCTCTGGTTACGGGTCCGATCAACAAGAAGAATATTCAAAGTGAGGAATTTAACTTCCCGGGCCATACAGAATACATTGCCTCAGAGCTTGGCGGAGAAAGTCTGATGATGATGGTTTCGGATATTATGCGAATTGGGGTAGTGACGGGTCATATTCCATTAAAAGAAGTTAACAAGTTGCTAACAAAACAACTTGTCGAGAAGAAACTGAAAATTCTTGAGAAAAGTTTGAAAAACGATTTTCAGATAGCCAAACCGAAAATCGCTGTATTGGGCCTGAACCCTCATGCAGGTGAAGAAGGACTCTTAGGGAACGAGGAGGAAAAAATTATCGAACCTGCCATTGCAGAATTAAAGAACAAAGGTAAGCTGATATATGGTCCATACTCTGCTGATGGATTTTTCGGTGATGGGTCCTATTCTCGCTTTGATGGCATATTAGCCATGTACCACGACCAGGGATTAATTCCATTTAAGGCATTATCTTTTGAAAATGGCGTTAACTATACAGCCGGCCTTTCCAAAATCCGGACATCTCCGGATCACGGCACAGGATTTTCGATAGCAGGAAAGCTGGTCGCAAACGAAACATCTATGCGTGAAGCGATCTTTCTGGCAGCAGAAATTGCGAAAAAGAGAATGGAGAATATGGTTGAGGTCGAAGCTTAAATGGTAGAATACTTTTCTATTTAAAAATATATATTTAATTTTGCGGACTTTATTTGAAAGGGGCGTGAGAAAGCTCAGAGAATTTGATATTGAAATAGTAAAACTGCAGCCCGGGAAGAATCAATTCGAGTTTGTAATTGACGATAAATTCTTCCAATTCTTCGAATACGGGTTGATCGAAAGAGGTGGTTTAAAAGCAAATGTCGAAATCGACAAAAGCATTCATCTTTTGAATATTCATTTCAGTATCGATGGAGAAGTTGAGTTGACATGCGACAGAAGTCTGGAAAAATTTAATCATCCTCTTTTTCTTGAGCAGGATCTGATTGTAAAGTATGGAGAGGAGGAAGATTTTTTGTCAGACGAGGTCATGATCATAAAAAGAGACGAGCAGGTGTTGAATCTTGCTAATCTCATTTATGAATACATCACGGTTGCGGTCCCGATCAAAAAGGTTCATCCGAAGTTTCTGAGTGAAAATATTGGAGATGAAGAAGAAGATCAGCTGATTTATTCGTCAGGAAATAAAGATGACGAAGAAGATAAAAATGATGAATCGATTGATCCGAGATGGAAAGAATTATTGAAATTAAAGAATAATAAATAAGAATAAGATGGCACATCCAAAGCGTAAGATATCAAAGACCAGAAGAGATAAAAGAAGGACCCATTATAAACTGCATGAAAAGCAGCTGGCGGTTTGTCCGACCACTGGTGAGCATCATTTACCTCACAGGGCATACTGGTACGAAGGTAAACTTTACTACAAAGGTAAAGTGGTGATGGAAAAAGAAGTACTGGTTTAAATTTTTCTGAAAATATTATATGGTTAAGGGAGTTTGACTCCCTTTTTTCATTTGCCGTGAATAATTTTTTGGTATTGAATAGATAAGAAAAGGCTTCATAACTATTTAATCCTGACTTTTTAACTCAAGAGATTAAATATTTTTGATTAAGCGAATACAAATATTCACTACCATTTTTATTTCGAATTTAGATTTATAATTTTAGGACGATTTTACACAAAATGGCAACTACTGCAGATTTTAGAAACGGTCTTTGCATAGAATTTAACAATGATCTCTATACAATTGTTGAATTCCAGCATGTGAAACCAGGAAAAGGCGGAGCTTTTGTTCGGACAAAGCTAAAAAGCCTGAAGACGGGAAAAGTAATTGACAATACATTTAACTCTGGCGTAAAGGTTACCACAGCCAGGATCGAAAGAAGGCCTCACCAGTTCTTATATAAAGATGATTTAGGGTTCCATTTAATGGATAGCAGTTCATTTGAACAAATTTCCCTTCAGGGAGAGATGATTTCTCAAAATGAATTTTTAAAGGAAGGTCAGGAAGTGGATGTGATTTATCATGCAGAAACTGAAACTCCTTTGAATGTCGAGCTGCCACCATTTGTAGTACTGCAAATCACCTACACAGAACCAGGAATTAAAGGTGATACCGCGACTAATACCACAAAACCAGCAACGTTGGAAACTGGAGCTGTTATCCAGGTGCCACTTTTTATTGACCAGGACGAGGTAATAAAAGTTGATACACGTACTGGAGTTTATTATGAAAGAGTAAAATAATTCTATGAAGGCTAAAGAAATTCAGGATTTAATTGATTTTATTGCTCAATCAGGTTTAGATGAGGTAAACATCGAAACACAGGAGTTTAAAATTGAAGTTAAGAAAAACAGTTCCACAACTGTGAAAGAAATTCAGCAGGTGGTTCAGGCTCCGGTGGCTGCCGCAGCGCCTGCTCCAGCTACGACAACTGCAGTCGAAAGCAGTGCTCCGGCGCCAGCTCCTATATCATCAGGATCCGAAAAGGGTAAATTTGTTGAAATCAAATCACCCATGATCGGTACATTTTATCAGTCACCAAATCCGGAGTCTCCACCTTTTCTCCAGGAAGGCGATACGGTTAAGGTTGGGCAAACCGTCTGCATTGTGGAAGCGATGAAGCTGTTCAATGAAATAGAATCGGAAGTTTCCGGAAAGGTTGTTAAGGTTCTCGTAGAAAATGCCTCTCCGGTCGAATTTGACCAACCGTTGTTTTTAGTCGAGCCGGCATAAATTGACTGATCGAAATTTTAAATTCTAATAAGCATTCCGTGTTTAAAAAGATATTAATAGCCAATAGAGGAGAAATTGCATTGAGGGTTATCAGGACCTGTCGGGAGATGGGCATCAAAACAGTTGCAGTTTACTCTAAAGCTGACAAAGAAAGTTTGCATGTCCGATTTGCTGACGAAGCCGTTTGTATCGGCCCGCCATCCAGTAGTTTGTCATACCTCAACATGCCAAATATTATTGCGGCCGCAGAAATAACAAATGCTGATGCCATCCACCCCGGATATGGTTTCCTTTCGGAAAATGCAGAGTTTTCCAGGATTTGTGAAGAATATAATATCAAATTCATCGGTGCATCCCCTGACATGATCAATAAAATGGGGGACAAAGCGACTGCCAAGGAAACCATGAAAAAGGCTGGTGTGCCAACCATACCTGGTTCAGAAGGGTTGCTTTCTTCGGTCGATGAAGGATTGAAAATAGCCAAGAAAATTGGGTATCCGGTAATTCTGAAAGCGACAGCAGGTGGAGGAGGTCGTGGAATGCGTATCGTGAAGGAACAATCGGGGTTTAAAAAAGCCTGGGATGATGCTAGGATGGAAGCAGGAGCGGCATTTGGAAATGACGGATTGTACCTGGAAAAATTTGTAGAGGAACCCCGCCACGTAGAGATACAGGTTGTGGGTGATAAAAATGGTAAAGCCTGCCATCTGTCGGAAAGGGATTGCAGTATTCAAAGAAGGCATCAGAAGCTGGTAGAAGAAACCCCTTCACCGGTTGTAGATAAAAAATTAAGAGATAAAATGGGTGCGGCGGCTATCAAAGGCGCTAAAGCCATCAAATATGAAGGAGCAGGAACCATTGAATTCCTCGTGGATAAACATGGGAATTTCTACTTCATGGAAATGAATACCCGAATCCAGGTAGAACACCCTGTAACAGAACAGGTTACAAATTTTGACCTCATCAAGGAACAAATAAAGGTTGCTGCCGGCATTCCTATATCGGGTAAAAATTATTATCCCCAGCTTTGTTCAATGGAATGCAGGATCAATGCGGAAGATCCTTCCAAAGATTTCAGGCCATGTCCTGGTAAGATCCAGTCATTGCATATTCCAGGTGGGCAGGGAGTAAGAGTGGATAGCCATGTTTATGCAGGCTATACCATTCCGCCGAACTATGACAGCATGATTGCCAAGTTGATTGTGACTGCACAGTCGAGGGAGGAGTGTATTGTGAGAATGAAGAGAGCGCTGGGCGAGTTTATCATTGAGGGAATCAAAACCACCATTCCATTTCATTTGAAGCTTATGGATGATGAGAAGTTCAAGAAAGGCGATTTCACGACTAAGTTCCTGGAAACCTTTGATTTTTCGGATTTAAAGTAAAATCCTGTCAAAAAATTAATGTTAAGAATTTAAATAAACTTTAATTTGGGAGATCTAAATGCCCAAATTAAAGTTTACATCCAGCTTCCATCCAATACACTTTTAACTATCCCGTTTAGGCTTTTTCCCTTCCGTAACCTTTTCTCCGACTTCAAAGGCTTTCTTGACATGTAAATTTTCCGCTAGGTAATAGGACATGAAGAACAAGGGTACCGCTGAGGTGATAGGAGATAAGTATTCAGGAACATCATCGGCTTCCAGGTACACCACTTCAGCGCCTGCTTTATCAACCAATTTAAACAACTGACTGGTCCTTCTGTATGACGGTCCATCCGATTTGATAACGATAATGGCACTTCCTTTTGCTGATTCTTTTGGTCCGTGATCGTAAGACGAGACGGACATGCCGTGGGTTGGATACTTGGTCATTTCTGTCATTGTGAGGGCTGCTTTGTATGCAGTTGCAAGGTTGGGGCCATTTCCTATAACATAAAAACCCTTATATCGGCCATCGGTGATGAGTTTGAATAATACTTCTGCGGCCTCTTTTCCCCATCTTTCGTAATCCTTCATATTTGTCATCAGCTTATCGACTGCCGGGCTGGGGTCAATTTTATGTCCGTTATACAAGGCTATTAAAGTGTTGATATAGGTTTTTGTCGAAGAGAATGCCTCAGATCCTGCTTTCAGTTCAACAATCCGTTTGACAGAATCAAAGCTTGCCAATTCACTTTTTGCAAAGTTAGTAATGGCAATGTATTCGTGGAAAAGTTTTGCGCACCATAGCACCTCACTTGACTTACCCGATTGAGAGATCAACACTCCGAGCTCGTTGCTCATGTTTTTTCTCAGATAATTGTAATATGTGCTGGCAGTTTCAGGTTTGATATCAATGCCTTGGTAATAGAGCGCCAGGGTTGTAAAATAAGACGATCCCATTCCCAGATAGGGAACACCAGTCGGAAGCACTAGCTTTTGTGTGGATTTTAAAACTTTTAATGCTTTTTCAGGTATTTCCTTTATTTCCTTAATCATCTTGACTTATTTTAAGAGGTTGAAGAATGTTGAAATACATTTTTTGATTAATAATCAGGAAAAAATAGTTATTAAAATCATTATAACAAAGAAAAGATGCAATATCCATGGCTCGATGTTTCCCGCGAATTACAGTCCATTGCACAGGCGGGTTTGACGTTTTGTGAAAATAAATACGATGTAGAACGGTATGAACAAATTATGAAGTTAAGTCAGAAAATAATCGCTGATTTTACTGACATAGAATACGAAAAAGTGGAAAAGGTTTTTAAGATGGAAGAAGGATATCTCACTCCAAAGGTGGATGTGAGAGGAGTAGTCATCCGAGATGATAAGATCCTGCTCGTCAGGGAAACGATAGATGGCAGATGGGCAATGCCAGGGGGTTGGGCTGATGTAGGATACACACCTAAGGAAACAGCCGAAAAAGAAGTCATGGAAGAATCTGGCCTCATCGTTAAAGCTGGGAGACTTTTAGCAGTTCTGGACAAAAAATGCCACCAACATCCGCCAGATATCAACTATGTCTATAAAATATTTATTCATTGTGAGGAAAAAGACGGAGAGCTGAAAGCCGGAATGGAGACAAGTGAAGTTGGATTTTTTGACCTTGACAATTTACCGGAACTATCCACACCCAGGAATACCAGGGAACAAATTGAAATGGTTTTCAATAAGGTTAAAAGCAAAGATGCGACTGCGGAAATAGATTGATCATTCGGCAAACTTTTTTGACTTAAAATGGTAGAACATTAAAAGTCTAATTTTTGTCAATGCTAATTTTTCTTAATGCGATTATTTAAAAAGTTCATGATCTGGATAGCTGTTTCCCTTCTTTCAATTATTCTTATTTCAAATATCGTTGGTTTTGTCATTTCAGCACCGGGATATAACGGTGAAAAGACTGATCACTTCGACGGTAAGACGTTTAAAAATCTTGGTGGCATAAAGGCTAAAGGATTTAAAGACGTATTGACCTGGTCTTTCAATCGCGATCAGGGGGAATGGAAAAAAATTGAAAGCCTTGCAGTCTATCCTGAAATTCAAAATAGATTGAATGATGGCGAATGGAAAGTAACTTTTGTCAATCACTCTACTTTCCTCTTGCAAATTGGTGAAATGAATATTCTTACCGACCCGATTTGGAGCGAAAGGACCAGTCCGGTTCAGTTTGCCGGGCCCCAGCGGTTTGTCCCTCCTGGAATCAAATTTGAAGGTCTTCCGCCAATTGATGTTGTGATCATCAGTCACAATCATTATGATCATCTGGATGTCAGTACGGTTAAGAGATTAGAAAAAGAACATTCTCCTCAATTTTATACGCCCCTGGGGGTTTCACAATTTCTTATTGATTTAGGGATTAAAATATCACATGACATGGATTGGTGGGAAGAAACCGGAATAAGTGATTCAATCGGCCTGGTATGTGTACCAGCCCAACATTTTTCAGGAAGAGGAACCTTTGACAGGGATAAAACTCTCTGGGCGGGATTTGTTATAAAAACCAATTCCGGAAAGATTTACTTTGCTGGAGATACAGGATATGGTGAATTCTTCAAAACGATTGGCGATCGACTAGGGCCATTCGAGCTTTCCATGATCCCGATTGGCGCCTATAAGCCGTCGTGGTTTATGTCGCCGATTCACATATCTCCACAGGAAGCAGTAAAAGTCCATCAGGATGTCAGATCAAAAAAGTCTATCAGTATGCATTTTGGAACTTTTCCATTAGCAGATGACGGAATCGATGATCCGACCAATGATCTTAAAAAAGGACTGAAGATGTACGGTGTCAGTGAAGAGGATTTTTTAGTTTTAGGAAATGGTGAGCAATATGCTGTAACTTTTTCCAACTAAAAAGTGAATGGTGTCTCAATTAAGAAACTGGGTTTTCTGGCCGGTCATTACGCTCCTTATCATTACCATTTCTCTCAACCTTATTGATGAGCAGTGGTTTTCGATGGTCATTAACCAAGCCAATACCTGGATCATTGAGCACTTCAATTGGCTGTTTTCCATTTCTACAGTCTTTATGTTGTTTTCGTGCATATTTATTTACTTTTCAAAGTTGGGAAGAGTAAGAATTGGTGGCGATGACGCAACTCCTCTTTTAAATAAATGGCAGTGGTTTTCCATTACTCTTTGTACAACCATTGCAACAGGAATCCTATTTTGGGGAACAGCTGAGCCGGTTTACCATCTTCAAAATCCTACTCATTCTTTGGGAATAGAGCCAAAATCCGGTGAAGCCGGCGTGTTTGCTCTTTCCACACTTTATTTTCACTGGAGTTTTATTCCATATGCTATTTATTCCATTCCGATTATTGCTTTTGCTATTGGCTTTTATAACCTCAAAAGGCCATATTCACTGATTTCGGCAATATCGGTTGGGATGAAAGAAGACTTGCATTTCAAATACAAGGACTGGATAGATGTCGTTTCACTATTTGCCCTTGTGATGGGAATGGCTGCTTCACTAGGTGGCGGGATTTTGACCATTTCCGGTGGATTTGTAGACTTGATTGGATGGACAGATAAGGAGATTAATCGGATTTTGGTAGCATTAGCGATCATTATAGCATTTTCCATTTCTGCCAGCACAGGCATTTTGAAGGGAATTCGCATATTGTCCGTTTTGAATATTTATCTATTTGTTTTCATGTCTGCCATATTTATTTTCTTATTTGCGGATGTGGATCTTTTCAAATTAATCGCCCAATCCCTTGGGCAATTCTTCACAAGTTTTTTTCAAAAAAGTTTTTTTACCATCACATATCCGGATGACAATTGGGGGGATCAATGGACTGTGTTTAATTGGGCAAACTGGCTGGCATGGGCCCCTGTAACAGCCATGTTTTTGGGCAGAATATCGGTAGGTTATACTGTGAGGCAGGTTCTGCTTTTTAATTGTCTTTTGCCTTCCCTTTTTTCCATTGGTTGGATGAGTGTATTTGGAGGAGCTGCCATCGATCTTCAATTGAACTCTCATCTGGATCTGACGGGTATTTTGGATCAAAGCGGTCCGGAGTCAATCATTTATTTCATGATGAACCAGTTTACATTTTCGACAGTATTGATCACAATATTTATTGTGACGATCTTCATTTCTTTTGTCACAGCTGCAGACAGCAATACAGAAGCAATGAGTGCTTTGAGCACAAAAGGGTTTGGGTTTCACAATACCAAGTCTCCTATTTGGATAAAACTAGCCTGGGGTATTCTCATTGGTGTTACTGCTTACATTATGATAAAGTTTGCGGGAGTGCAGGGCATCAAAATTTTATCAACCATCGGAGGATTTCCGGTTTTGTTCATCGTGATTACGATTAATATAAGTCTATTGCGTTACACATTGAGGTTGTATCGCAGAAATTGAAATTATTCTGTTTATTTTTACCCGATAAGCTACAAACCCTGGTTGAACAGGAAATGAACACGAATGAATTACAGACTCATTGTTTGCATTTTTTATTTATTAGGGATCCCTACCTTACTTTTTGGTCAGAACCGTTTTAATCAGTTTTATGAGCTGGAAAATATTCAGTCAAAGGAACTGATCAAAGGAATAGCCAAGGATCAGCATGGGTTCGTTTGGGTTGCTACAGATGAAGGTGTGTTGCGTTATGATGGAAATGAAACCTTACTTTTCTTCAAGGAATTACCAAGTCCCTATACCAAGGATTTCCTTCTTACACAAGACAATCGCTTTCTTGTCACACATGATGCTGGTCTTACCGAGATTATCAATCAAAACGACAGCGTTTACCTCAAACCCTATAATAATAACGAACGGACGATCGATCAATCATTTAATTACCCTAAATCCATCTATGAAGATAAAGATGGAAATATCTGGCTGGGAGAGGTCAATTCGGTGGTACGGATGAACCAGGATGGTTTAAAAAGGTTTAATCTGGGTGCTGATTTTCAGTCTATCAGCTACCATCATAACTTTTCTTTTGCTGAGGATGCGTTTGGGAATCTGTGGATTGCCCCCTTCAAAGGCAAACTCCTGTCATACAATAAATCCGAAGAAATTTTAGAAGAAGTCAATGTGGATCATCCTATAACGGAGGTGAGCAAGATTATCAATGTTCGGGGTGATTACTTGATCATTTCAGGTAAAGAGGGTTATGCTCAGCTGAAAATTGACAGTGACAAAAATATTCTTGAAACAAAGATCAACAGACAGGTAAATAATATTTCCGATGCGGTGGTTATTGGAGAAGAACTCTATATCGGAACGTGGGAGGACGGGTTGTATTATGGAGAATTTAATTCACAGGGAATGCAATTTGAAAAGCTCCCAAATGTTGAGATCATCGATATTATTGCCTTGTATTTTGATCGCTCCAGTCAGGAGCTTTGGATTGCTGGAAGTGAAAATATAGGCTTGCTGAAAAACACTCCAGTGAAAACCATATTTGCTGCCGGCAATCACCGGATTGAGTCGATCACCAAAAATAATGAAGCCATTTATTTTTCTATCGGTCAGGAGGTTTTCAGCCTGAACCCTTCATTTAATATACCTGCCGTTTCTATTCTCCATCTGGATGATTCTTATTTTTCGGAAATTTTCCTGGAAGAGAATCTTTTGTGGGTAGGAGATTCTTTTGGTAGGGTTTTTTATATCAATCTGGAAAATAATACAAGATCAGACCTGATATCCAAACCCAGCCTGCCTTCCAATCAAATATCCATCAATCAGATATTCAAAGATACTGATGGGAATAAATGGTTTACCGGAAATGCCAACGGTTTGATCAAAGTGCAAGCGGATAAGAGCTACAAGTTTTACACCGAACTGGATACAACGCAAAGTATGATCCAAAATAATAACGGATTATTGCTTTGTGGAAGTAACTCAAGAGATTCACTTCTGCATGTGTATGATGAGGTTGCTGATGTTTTTCAGCTCATAGAAGTTGATTTTCAATTCGAATTCACCGATCGTTTCTTACTTAATGATTTAAAGGTAGATCAGCAAAATGATTTATGGGCGGCCACAAGTATAGGTTTGCTGAAAATTCCTTTTGAAAATGGAGGTTATGAAAAGGTAGAAAGGGTTGAAGTGCCTGGGTTTAATATTAGTGAACCTATTCGAGCCATTGCCATCAAAAATGACAGGATGTTCCTCGCGAATAATTATGGGCTGGTCCTTATTGAAAAGGAGAACTCCGTTTTATTCAACAAAGACAGTGGTCTTCCTTCCAAAATAATAAAAGACGCAGGGCTGGAGTTTATGAGGGAGGACAAATTATTAATTTCCACCTCTCGCGGAATGGCATTTCTTGATCTGGATAAAATTAGCATTACAAAGTCTAATCCTCCCATTTTTAAATCGGTAACTGTTAATTCAGAATTTATTCATCAAGACAGTACCCTGATCAGGAATTTCAGGTACAAATCTAATATCGAAGCTGATTTTATTTCACTTTCCTTTCCCGGAAAGACATTGGAATATCAAACACGGATTTTAGGGTTGGATGATTCGTGGTCTAAACCAACCACTAATACCAAACTATCTGTGTTGGGATTTTCAGAAGGTAGTTATACTGTTCAGGTAAGGGCAAGTGAGAGCGGCCATTTCTGGAGTGATCCCATCTCATTCTCATTCACGATCAGTCAGCCCTGGTATCGCTCATGGTGGGCAATACTGGGATTTATCCTGTTATCCGCCATGGTGATTTTTATTTCTATGAAAATCCATAACCGGAACCTCATCGTCCAGAAGAAGAACCTGCAGAAGATCATCGAACAGCGAACGGAGGAGATCAACAGGCAAAAGAATGAGATCATTGAACAACAGGAAAAGATCATCAAGCAAAAAGAAGAGTTGCTTGAAAAAAACCAGACTGTTTACAAATCCCAACAAGCATTGAATGAGGCAGATATGAATTTTCTTCATTTAAAGGAAAAGCAACTACAGGAACAAATTGAATACAAAAACAAGCAAATTACCACCCATACGCTTAACATTATCCAAAAGAATGAGAGTCTGAAAGACTTGCAGGAAAAGTTGGAAAGCCTGATAAAGAAAAGTGATAGTAAGACTGTTGCAGAATTGAGAAAGACCATTAAAATTATTGATGAAAGCTTTAAGCTGGATAAGGATTGGGAGGATTTTAAGTTGTACTTCGAACAGATCTATACCGGGTTTTATGCCAAGCTGCAAGCAACCTATCATGATATCACCCCATTGGAGATGCGTCACTGCGCTTTGGTACGTTTAAACCTTACAATCCAGGAATGCGCATCGATACTGGGGATCTCTCCGGACAGTGTGAAAGTTTCACGAACCCGGCTTCGCAAAAAGCTCAATTTACCCCACGAACAGAGCTTATCGGATTTTATAATGGGAATTTAGTTATAGATAGTGTACTTTCTACATATTTTTTTTCAGGTTAACGTCTGGTAAACATTCCCACTTTTCACCACCTAAACTGATCAAAATTTTCATTTTGAGAGGTCTTTTTTTAAACCTGATGTTAACCATTTGTTTACCCCATCAATGAATTAAAAACAGGCATATTGATGCTTTAAAAGCATTTTGTTTCATTTCAAGTATACCCAAACCCGCCATTTTTCTCTCTCGAATGATACCCAAATGTATGATGAAATATTTTGTTGCTGACCGGCAAAAAGTTCAAATTCATCAAACATTCTTATTTAAGAGATTGTTAATTTTTATGTTAAATACATGGGTAATATTATTAAAAATGTAAAAATCACCTTTAATTATTAAACAATATGGAAAACTTTTACAAGCTACTTTTGGTCTTACCGGCGTTTTTCCTATGCAATGTTTACATGGCATTTTCACAGGAAATGACGGTAACCGGAAAAGTAACAGACACGGAGGATGGTTCAGCACTGCCTGGTGTAAACATCCTTGAGAAAGGAACTTTTAACGGTTCACTAACCGACATTGATGGCGCCTTTTCAATTAATGTAAGTTCGGGTGCTGTCCTGCAGTTCTCTTATGTTGGCTATCTTACGGAAGAAGTCGAAGTCACAGGTCAAAGTGTGGTGAACGTTGCGCTTACACCCGACATCACCCAGCTTTCTGAGATCGTGGTCATCGGTTATGGTGTTCAGAAGAAAGAAGATTTAACCGGGTCAGTTTCAGTTATTGACAACAAGGAGTTCAACAAAGGAGCGATTGTTGCACCGCAGGAATTGTTAATGGGTAGAACAGCCGGTGTGCAGGTAGCAACACAAGGAGGGTCACCGGGGGCTGGCGCCAAGATCAGAATTCGTGGTGGATCCTCTCTTAGGGCTTCAAATGATCCGTTAATCGTGATTGATGGAGTTCCGATTGATAACACTTCTACTGCTGGTATTAGCAATCCTTTTGCTATCGTTAACCCGAATGACATCGAGAGCATGACGGTCCTAAAGGACGCCTCAGCTACAGCGATTTATGGAGCCAGAGCATCCAATGGAGTAATCATTATCACTACAAAAAGAGGGAGAGAAGGAGATAAATTAAAATTGTCATACAATGGGAACATTGGTATTCAGACCGTTCCTAAATACGTCGATGTGTTGAGTGGCGAAGAATATCGTCAATTTGTCAATGATGCTGTTGAGGAGGGGCGTGTTTCAGCACCAGCGCTTGATCTGTTAGGAACAGAAAACACAGATTGGCAGGATGAAATATTTCAAAACGCCATAACTACCGATCACCTGGTAACTGCTACCGGAGCAGTTGGGAATGTTCCTTACCGGGCATCTGTTGGTTATACCAATCAGGATGGTATTTTAGAGACATCCAATTTTGAAAGAACTTCCATCTCATTGGGGGTAGATCCGAGTTTTTTCCAGGATCACCTGAAAATCAAGGCTAATGTTAAAGGAATGTTCGCGAATAGCACCTACGCAAACGAGGGTGCAATTGGTGCAGCAGTGACATTTGATCCAACCAAGCCGGTATATGTTCCGGAATCACCCTGGGGAGGTTATTATTTTTGGGAGCAACAAAATAACCCCGGAGATCCTATTACCAATGCGCCTTCCAATCCAGTGGCTTATCTCGGGTTGACAGATAATAATGCTAACGTAAACCGGGTTTTGGCCAATGCCAATATCGATTACAAATTTCATTTTCTTCCTGACATGAGTGTCAATCTCAATATAGCTACCGACCGATCATTTACAGACGGGCTGGAGCTAGTTGATGAAGGCGCTACATGGGAAAGAACTTCATATAACGGTCCCGGAAAATACAATGAATATGACGAAGAAAAAATCAACAACCTCTTTGAATCGTATTTGAAGTATAACAAAGAACTTTCTGGAATTTCAAGTAACATTGAAGTGACGGCTGGTTATTCCTGGCAGAAATTCTGGACCTCGAAACGAGATTCGCTAAATAATTCTGAAGGGACTTTTGCCGATCCTGCGAATATTTTTAAAACAGAAAATTACCTGGTTTCATTTTATGGTAGGTTGATCTATTCTTTAATGGATCGGTATATTCTTACTGCCACAGTAAGAAGGGATGGGTCGTCCAGGTTCGCCGAAGGAAACAGGTGGGGAACATTTCCATCTGCTGCCTTTGCATGGAAAATTAAGGAGGAGTCTTTCCTGCGTGATGTTGAGTCGATTTCCCAGTTGAAATTAAGATTGGGATATGGAATTACAGGTCAGCAGGACATTGTCAGTGGAAATAACAGGGACTATCCGGCATTGGCAAGTGTTACTTTAGGTTTGAACTCTGCCCGCTATCAATTTGGAAATGATTTCATCAATACCCTCAGATACGAGGCTTACGATGCCAACCTTAAGTGGGAAGAAACAACCACCATTAATGCCGGACTTGACCTTGGGCTTTTTGAAGATCGTTTTACTGCGAGCTTTGATTACTACCAACGAGAGACCGAAGACCTGATCAATGAAATTCCAGTGCCAATGGGGACGAACTTTTCCAACCGGATCATTACCAATGTTGGCTCACTGGAAAATAAAGGATATGAAATAGGTTTGAATGCGTGGTTAGTAGAGAATGATACGTGGCAGTGGAATTTTGGATTGAATTTTACGCATAACCAAAATGAAATTACCAAGCTGACAGCAGTTGACGATCCTGATTATCTCGGAGTTCTGGTTGGTGGAATCGGTGGAGGTGTCGGAAATACCGTTCAGGTTCATACGGTAGGTCATCCGGCTTATTCATTCTTTATGCTGGAACAGGTTTATGATGAGGAAGGTAATCCGATCGAAAACCTATACATCGATCAAAATGAGGACGGCATCATCAATGATTTCGACCGTGTAAGACAGGAAGATCCTGCGCCAGACGTCTACATGGGATTCTCGTCAAGAATCAACTATAGAAATTTTGATTTTTCATTTAATGCCAGGGCCAATATCGGCAACTATGTTTACAATAATGTTAGCTCACAGTATGCTAATTACTCGAATGTCTGGAGTCCTGAAGGATATTTAGGAAACGTCACTTCTGATATTTATGATACCCATTTTGAGAACCCAAGATATCTGTCAAACTTTTATCTGTGGAACGCCTCATTCTTCAAGCTTGACAACGTTTCGCTTGGTTACCGATTTAATCGATTCTTTTCTGATGAAATGGATGCTTATCTAAGCTTTACAGTTCAAAATGCCTTGATAATAACAGATTATCCTGGTATAGATCCTGAAGCAGAGCAAGCAGGAATCGGTGATGCACCTGATAACTCAGGAATTGACAACAATCTATACCCAAGACCAAGAACCTTCCTGTTAGGGGTTAACATTAATTTCTAATCTGAAAAGAATACTAAAATGAAGAATATAATTTATAAAATATTAGTTTTTGGATTGCTGGTCGCATTTACCTCATGTGTAAATGATCTGGATGTTGTTCCAATTGACCCGGATTCACAAACATCTGCAACTGTTTACGATGATCCGAATGCATATAGACAGATCTTAGCGAAAATATACGCCGGTTTTGTTGTGACCGGACAGCAAGGTCCTTCAGGAATGCCAGATATCGCCGGTATTGATGAAGGGTTTTCAGAATATTTCAGGATGTTCTTTTATCACCAGGAGTTATCAACTGATGAAGCCGTAATTGGATGGAATGACCAGACAATCAAGGACTTCCACAACCAAAGCTGGGGATCTGGCGATGTGTTTATCCAGGGGATGTATTCAAGGATCTATTATCAAATTACTTTGATCAATGAATACCTGAGAGAAACTTCAGAAGATAAATTGAATGAAAGAGGTGTAAGTGATGCCCTCAAACAGGAAATCGCCAATTTCAGAGCAGAGGCAAGATTGATCAGAGCTTTAAGCTACTGGCATGCAATGGACCTTTTTGGAAGTGTCCCATTTGTAACGGAAGAAAATGCTATTGGAGCTTTCTTACCAGAACAAATTTCACGAGCAGGTTTGTTTGATTACATCGAAAGCGAACTATTGGATATCGAGGATGACCTTTTAGCACCGAGGCAAAATGAATATGGACGAGTTGATCGTGCATCGGCGTGGATGGTGTTGGCAAAGATTTACCTGAATGCAGAAGTTTACAATGGCACAGAACGATACACCGATGCCATTACTCAATTGAAAAAAGTGATCGAAGGGGGATTTGAACTGGAAGATGATTATCTGGCAAATTTCCGTGCAGACAATCATTTATCAAATGAGATCATTTTTGGAGTGGCCGTTGATGGTATCAGTACCCAATCATGGGGGGGGACGACCTTTATTACTCATGCAGCAGTCGGTGGTAACATGGATCCGGCCGCTTTTGGCCTGGACGGAGGCTGGGGAGGTATTCGAACTACCAGCGCTTTTGTTGAGAAATTTGATGATCTAAGTGGTGATACGGATTCACGTGCCCAGTTTCATACAGATGGTCAAACACTTGAGATCAATGATATCGCTGTATTTACAGATGGCTATGCCCTTACAAAATGGAGGAATGTTGATTCACAAGGAAATCCAGGTAAAAACCTGACTCATGTAGATGTTGACTTTCCAGTATTCAGACTGGCAGATGCTTACTTAATGTATGCTGAGGCTGTTCTGAGGGGTGGCCAGGGCGGAACTGCCGCTGATGCTTTAGGATACGTCAATGACCTAAGAGAGAGGGCATACGGCGACCAGTCAGGGAATATTTCTCAAAGTGATCTGACCCTTGACTTTATACTCGATGAGCGAGCAAGGGAATTGTATTGGGAAGGTCATCGCAGAACGGACCTGATCAGATATGACAGATTCAGCAACACGGATTATGTATGGCCATGGAAAGGTGGTGTGAAGGAAGGAAGATCAGTAGAGAGCTTTTATAACGTGTTCCCGATTCCATCTTCAGATATTTCAGCCAATCCGAATCTGGAGCAAAATACAGGTTATTAATTATTTGATCTAAAGAGAATAGAAATGAAAAATATAAAAATATATCAATTTTTAGCTGCTCTTGTGATGATGGCGTTGGTTGTCACTTCGTGTGAAGATGATAAAGTATTGCCAACACTATCAAGTGATAGCAGCACATATGGGGCTCCGGTAATGGAAAACCCGGCTACTAAGGATCCGATAGAGCTTCTTCCTGAAAATGCAGGAGATCTTTTTGAATCGTTCAAGTGGTCAAAGGCCGATTACGGAATTCAGGTACCGGTAGGATATATACTGGAAATGGATTCATCAAATTCTTTTTCCGCTCCTGTTGAGCTGTCTAAAACTAACACACTATCAGCTGACATCACGGTTGAAGATTTTAACGATGCGGTATTGTCATTAGGCTTACAGGCTTTTTCAGAATCGACAGTTGTGTTGAGAACATTGGCTGTAGTAAATGGTGGTGAAGTGGATACTATTTCATCTCCGGTCATTACGCGAACCATAACTTCCTATCAATTAAGCGAATGTGGTGATTTCTGTACAATTGGATTGATCGGAAGCGCAACTGCGGGTGGATGGGATGTAGATACCGACATGAGGCTCAACGACCCCGAAAAGATTGACAAGAGTACATGGGCGCTCACCACATATCTTATCGGAGGTTCTCAGGTAAAATTCAGGGCCGGTGATAACTGGGATGCAAACTGGGGATCATCTGATTTTCCTGCCGGTACGGGTACACAAAATGGACCAGATATTACTGTTCCGACAAGTGGATATTACAGTATTGTTTTCAACGATCAGTCCGGCGAATATACTTTCACGGCCTTAGCTGGCACAGAATATGGCACAATCGGTGTTATTGGAGATGCCACGCCGGGTGGTTGGGATTCGGATACTGATCTGACACAAGATCCAGGCGATCCTCATATCTGGACCGGTGAGGTTACTTTTGCAGATGGTGAAGCTAAATTCAGAGCAAATGATGCCTGGGATGCTAACTGGGGAGCTGCTACTTATCCTTCCGGTTATGGAATTGGCAATGGTCCGAATATTCCTGTAAAGGCCGGAACTTATTTTGTTTGGTTTCATGACGTTACTGGTGAATATGCAATTATCAATACACCTGATAGTGATCCTTTCGCAACAATTGGTGTGATCGGAACGGCCACCGCGGGAGGTTGGGATGCGGATACGGATTTGGTTCAAAACCCTGCTAACCCTTACAAATGGTCTGCTGTCATGACATTGAATGATGGTGAAGCAAAATTCCGTGCTGATGATGACTGGACGGACAACTGGGGTGGCTCTACCTTTCCTGGAGGAGTTGGCGCCAAAAATGGTCCGAATGTGGTAGTATCCAGTGACAGATACATCATACAATTCCATAGTGGGACAGGCGAATACTACTTCCTGAAATAAATCGATTGTTACACAACAGTTTTAATATAGGTTAGAAAAAATTGAGGGTCATTTGGCCCTCAATTTCTCTCCAAACCTGACTTGTCTTGTATGAAACAACTCTACTCAATACTTTTTATCTTAACAATTGGCATCCCATTCAGCGGGTATGGAAGGGAATCGATTGATCCTGAAATCACACCGGCATTGTTTCAGTATGATGATGAAATTACCGTCACATACAATGTCACGGATACTCATTTGGCAGATTTTGAAAATGCCTGGATCTGGGTGTGGATCCCTGGAGAAAACATCGATGCCAAATACAATGTGAATCCCGCCAATTCCGATCCCACAACTTCGGATAATGCCAAATTCACTAAAACAGAAGATAACGGACAAACATTCTTTTCCATAACTTTTGTCCCGGCTGACTTTTTCGAACAGGATATTTCCAATGAAACCCAGCTGGGAATGCTTCTCAAAGGAAATGACTGGAACAATGGAAATGACCAGACATCTGATTTTGTAACGGACTTTTGGGATGGAAGCTTCCAGGTGAAGCTGACGTCCCCGACTCAACAACCATTGTTTGTCGAAAGTGGAGAGGAAATCACTATTTCGGCAGAAACCCCGGTTGAGGCAGATTTCGAATTGTTCATCAATGATATTTCCGTCAACTCTCAAAATGCCATTACGCAATTTAGCTACAACCACATTGTAACTGAAACTAGTGGTTTTGCTACGGTAAGAATTGAGGCTACTTTTGACGGAAATACCGAAGAGACAGGTTTTCAGTACATAATTTCAGGTGAAAGTATTGAAGAGCCAAGGCCTTCTGGAATTATCCCTGGAATCAACTACGATCCTACTGATGATACCAAGGTGACCCTGTGTCTATTAGCGCCGGGAAAAAACTCTGTTTATGCTTTAGGTGATTTCAGCGACTGGGATGTCCTTCCTGAAAATATCATGAAAAAGGACGGTGGCTATTTCTGGTTGGAAATTGATGGATTAACGGCCGGACAAGAGTACACTTTTCAGTACCTGGTCGATGAAGAATTGTTCATCGCCGATCCATTTGCCGAAAAAATACTCGATCCGGATGATCAATACATACCGTCCTCTATCTACCCCAACCTAAAACAATTGCCTTCCAAAGCATTCAAAACAGATTGGTGGCATAACCGGTTTTCTGTTTTTCAAACTGCCCAGGAAGAATTCAACTGGCAAAACAGCGATTCCCAATTACCTGATAAAGAAGATTTTGTAATCTATGAATTGCTCATTCGCGACTTTTTTGCTGAAAATGACCGCAATTACCTCAACCTGATCGATACACTTTCCTATTTAAAAAGCCTTGGTGTCAATGCCATTGAATTAATGCCGATCCAGGAATTCGCAGGGAACAATAGCTGGGGATACAACCCGACTTTTATGTTCGCTCCCGACAAGGCTTATGGCACGGAAGAGGCGCTAAAGCAGTTCATCGATGCGGCCCATGGAGAAGGGATGGCGGTTATCCTGGATATTGTTTTCAATCATCAGGATGTTCCCAACCCGTATGTGGGAATGTGGTTTGATTATTCAACATTCCAGGTCACACCTGATAATCCCATGTTTAATGTGACTGCTACGCACCCTTTCAGTGTTTTCTTTGATTTCAATCATGAAAGTCCGCTTACCCAATATTACATGGATACGACTCTTGTGTACTGGGTGGATGAATATAAAATTGACGGCTACCGTTTTGATCTTTCTAAAGGTTTCACACAAACCGTAAATACAGATGTTGGTTTGTGGAGCCAGCGTGATGACAGCAGGATTGCCATCCTGAAAAGAATGGCGGATGAGCTCTGGGCAGAACATCCCCAAACCTATGTTATCCTTGAACATTTTGCCGATAATTCTGAAGAAAAAGAGCTGTCGGATTATGGAATGATACTTTGGGGCAATTCTCACTGGGATTATAAAGATCTTGGCATCGGGACGGAAAAGGATATCTCCTGGACCTATTACGGTAATCGTGATTGGGAAGATCCCAACCTGGTTTCCTACATGGAAAGCCATGACGAAGAACGGGTTATGTTGGAATTGATGGAAAACGGGAAGTCAAGCGGGAATTATACGGTGAAAAACAAGGAAAATGCGCTTAACAGAATCAAAGCTTTATCAGCCTTTTTCTACACTGTTCCCGGGCCAAAAATGCTTTGGCAATTTGGTGAATTGGCGTACGATAAATCCATCAATCAATGCGAAGATGGATCGGTTAATGACGGGTGCCGCACCTCTCCAAAACCCGTTCTCTGGGAATATTATTCTGAAGATGACCGGTACAAATTGTACCAGACAATCGCTGAATTGACCAAATTGAAGACAACCTACGATGTTTTCCAAACCGGACAATTCTCGATGACCTCTGGTGCGGGTTTGAGAAAGGAAATCACCCTGGCGAATTCAGAAAACATTTCATCTCCATCCAACGAGCAGGAAATGAGCGTCTATCTGATCGGTAATTTTGATGTTCAGTCCATTAATGCCAATACCAATTTTCCATTTACCGGGACCTGGTACAGCTTTTTTGACGGTGGAGAGGAGTGGAACGTAGAAAATGTTAATGCCAATATTTCCCTAAAGCCGGGAGAGTTTAAACTGTTTGTCAATTATCCGATTGACTTTCCTGACGCAGAAATTGTTAACCCTATCACTTCATTAAATGACAAATTCGATTCAGGATTTGTCGTTTACCCCAATCCTTCAAGTGGCACATTCACCATTCGCCTGGAAGAAAAAAACGAAGGATTTGTCAAAGCTGAAATATTTGATTTGACCGGTAAAAAGATTCAAAGTGGAAACAAAGAAATTGTCCGGAATGAAATTGAATTGAATACACAAAGTCTTTTGCCGGGCACCTATTTATTGGTTCTTTCCAATAACCGCATTCATTATACTTCACAACTAATCAAGAAATAATTATGAAAAAGAATATAATTAAATCATCGTACTTCTATTTCCTGACTTTTGCCCTGTTAGTTTTATTTCAGCATGATAATTTTGCTCAAAAAGCTGAAGTAGAGCGGGTTGAGCCTCCCTTTTGGTGGGCTGACATGCAGCATGAAAATGTGAAGCTTCTGGTTCAGGGAGACAATATTTCTGAAGCAACCGTTGCAATTGACTATCCTGGAATCCAACTAGATGAGGTCCACAAGGCAGACAATCCGAGGTTTTTGTTTTTGGATCTGACTATAAGCTCAGCCGCACAACCAGGAACAGTAGAAATAAAATTTACAAATGGTAAGAAGAAGCCTGTCGTCTATGCTTATGAATTGAAAGCTCGAGAAGAGGGCAGAAAGGCATTCCAGGGGTTGGACCAAAGTGATGTGATGTACCTCATTACGCCAGACCGGTTTGCGAATGGCGACCCGTCGAACGATGAAGTTGAATCCCTCACCGAAGGAAAAAACATGGATTTTCACAGTGGTCGTCATGGTGGTGATCTGGCTGGTATTTCTTCCAAAACCGACTATATCAAAAACCTGGGAATGACCGCAGTCTGGCTGAACCCGGTACTGGAAAACAACATGAAGGAATATTCCTATCACGGTTATGCAACTACTGACTATTACAAAGTGGATGCACGATTTGGCAGCAATGAGGATTACAAGTTATTGACAGAAAAATTCCATGAAAATGACATTAAAATGGTCATGGACATGGTGTTTAATCATTGCGGCTTGGAGCACTGGTGGATGAAAGACATGCCTTACAAAGACTGGATCCATCACTACCCAGATGTCGTCATTACCAATCATGCCAAAAGCGCCATTTCTGACCCACACGCGGCACAGGCTGATATTGACCAGAATGAAACAGGTTGGTTCGTATCTGCCATGCCTGACTTAAACCAGGACAATCCCTACATGGCAAATTATCTCATCCAGAACAGTATCTGGTGGATTGAATACCTGGGACTTGATGGAATCAGGATGGACACCCACCCCTATAACAAGCCCGAATTCATGAAAGAATGGGCTGGCCGGGTTTTCAAGGAATATCCTGATTTTTATTTGGTAGGAGAAACCTGGGTAAATGATGAAGCGACAGAAGCCTACTGGGCTTACAAGTCTCCTGAAAATGAGCATTCTTTTAATTCAGGATTGAACTCCATCACAGATTTCCCGCTGTGCTTTGCCATTCACAATGCCTTCAAACCGGAAGGTGATGTATTGGAACTCTACAAAGTCATTAGCAAAGATTTTCTTTACGATGATCCCTCAATGAATAAAATATTTGCCGACAACCATGACATGGACCGTTATTATCACATTATAGGTGAGGACCTGGATAAATTCAAAATGGCCATGACATTTCTGTTGACAACAAGGGGTATTCCCCAGGTCTATTACGGAACGGAAATGCTGATGCGGAAATACGGGGAACATGGCACATTGCGTGAGGATTTTCCGGGAGGCAATTTTGTGACCGGTGAACGGGACGCATTTACTGAAAAGGGAAGAACGGATGAGGAAAATGAGGCCTTTCGTCACATAAAGACCTTGCTGAATTGGCGGAAAGAAAGCCAGGCCATTGCCGATGGTCATTTGAAGCATTACGTCCCTTATGACAATGTTTATGTTTACAGCCAGACTTCTCAAAATGAATCTTTTGTAGTTCTGATCAACAACAACCCTGAGGCAAAAGATCTTGATATGACACGTTACCGGGAAATATTGGATGGATATGAAAGTGGTCGTGATATTTTGACAAATCAGAATTATAACGACCTGACAAATATTAGCATTGGAGCAAATGAGTCACTTGTGTTGATCCTGAAATCTCCATTCAAAACTGAAATGAACGATTAATAATGAAAAGCATGAATTACCGGGTTATATTCCTTGTTGGAGCGATTTTTTTGACTTTATCATTTTGTACGACAAAAAAGAAAGATAAAAACGGACTATCCCTTACTTCGCCTGAGGATATCGTGAACATTCATTTTTACCTTGATCAAAACGGACAGCCGGGTTACAAGACGACATTTAAAAAAAATGTGATGATCGACAGTTCTTCCCTTGGATTGGTGTTGTCAGGTGAATATTCTTTGGATAAGGGATTTGAAGTATTGAATTCAACAGAAACAAGTTTTGATGAGACATGGGAGCAACCATGGGGTGAAGAGAGATTCATTCGAAATAATTATAAAGAGCTGACTGTCAACCTGGAAAATGAAGCTGGCTTAAAGCTCGATATTGTTTTGCGTGCGTATGATAATGGAGTGGCTTTCAGGTATGTCTTCCCGGAACAGGAACAATTGAAGGAATTCGAAGTCATGGATGAATTGACGGAGTTCCGGATGGCTGATGATCACCTGGCCTGGTGGATTCCCGCCTATTCCGGCAATCGTTATGAGCAACTTTATACAAAAAGCGGTTTGAGTGAGATGGAAAAAGTCCATACACCCTTGACCATTGAAACCAAGAGGGGGTTTTATATTAGCATCCATGAAGCTGCTTTGACGGATTTTTCGAGTATGGTGATCGAAAATAGAGGAGATAATGTCCTTAAATGTGATCTGGTTCCTTTTAGTACAACAGATCCGGTAAAGTCATATGTCACTGCGCCCTTTCATACTCCCTGGAGAACGATCATAGTCGGCGAAAAGCCTGGAGAGTTGATCACCAATTACGTGAATCTCAATCTGAACGAACCGAATAAGCTGGATGATATCTCATGGATTAAACCAGGAAAGTACATCGGCGTTTGGTGGGAAATGTTCATCAATGTCGGTACCTGGGCACAAGGCCCTAAACATGCAGCTAATACCGGGAATGTAAAGAAATATATCGATTTTGCTGCTGAAAATGGCTTTGACGGTGTGCTGGTTGAAGGATGGAATTACGGTTGGGACGGCGACTGGATGGGAGGGGGTACAACCTTTGACTTTACGAAACCTTATCCCGATTACGATGTTGAAGAGCTGAGTCGCTATGCAAAAGAAAAGGGAGTTTACATTATTGGCCATCACGAAACAGGCGCAGATATTGTTAACTATGAAAATCAATTGGAAGATGCCTATCAGTTTTTAGAAGATCACGGTATGAGAGCTGTCAAAACCGGATATGTGGAGCATGGTGATACCTTGCCAAACGGCTACTATCACCATGGTCAGTATTTTGTTCGTCATTTTGAAAAAGTGATTGAGACAGCTGCCACACACAAAGTAATGATTGTTGCACATGAACCGATCAAAGATACCGGCAAGCGAAGGACATTCCCGAACATGGTTTCCAGGGAAGGGGCAAAGGGACAGGAATACAATGCCATGGGAGGCAATTCGGCTGATCATGTGACGATTATTCCGTTTACAAGATCATTGTCGGGCCCGTTTGATTATACACCGGGGGTTTTTGATGTGAAACTTAAAACGATGCCAAATGACCAGGTGAAAACCACGTTGGTTCGGGAATTGGCTCTTTATGTTGTCATTTACGCTCCCATGCAAATGGCATGTGATCTGCCGGAAAATTACGAAGGCCATCCGGCATTTGAATTTATCAGGCAGGTGCCAACAGATTGGGAGACAACCCGTGTATTGGAAGGGGAAATAGGAGAATATGTGACCATTGCCCGACAGGAAAGGGACACAGACAATTGGTTTATTGGAGCAATAACCAATGAAAACCCAAGAACAGCCAGTATCTCGTTTAATTTTCTAGAACCGGAAAAAACCTATAAAGCAACTATTTACAAAAATTCCCCGGATACAGATATGATCAATAATCCCACAGGATATGAAATTGATGAAATGGAAATAACTACCGACTCCAGGATAGAATTACAATTGGCTTCCGCAGGTGGCGCAGCCATCGCTGTTTACCCGGTTGAGTGAAGAGGGAAATGAATTAGTGAAGCAATGTAAAGCGGGATCATTTGGTTCCGCTTTTTTTATTACTTTAGGATGTCGTACGGGCACCATGGTTTGTGCGCCGTGGTTTGTACCCCCACAAACCAATTGAAAAATGGTTAAACGGTTGGTGACCCATCAATAAATAGGGTTTTAAATTAATCACAAAAATCTGCGTTATCAGCAGTCTTTCGATGCTGGTACGCTACTACAATTATGAAAATAGACTCGCATCAACATTTCTGGAAGTATGATCCAATGGAATACGAATGGATCGATGAATCCATGAAGAGGATCCGTCTGGATTTTCTGCCAAATGACCTTCAAAAAGAACTTAAATACAATGGTTTTGATGGCGCTGTTGCGGTTCAGGCGAGGCAATCACTGGAGGAGACCGAATGGTTATTAAACCTTGCGGAAGGGAACGATTTCATCAAGGGAGTGGTCGGATGGGTGGATTTATGCAGTGACGATGTGGGACGTCAATTACGGAAATATACATCCAACCCAAAATTGGTAGGTATTCGCCACATTGTTCAGGGAGAGCCGGATGACCGGTTTATGCTCAGGAAGGATTTTATGAAAGGCGTCGGGCAATTGAAAGAATTCAATCTCACCTATGATATCCTGATCTATCCCAAGCATTTACCCGTTGCGAATGAATTCATTAAAAACTTTCCCGAACAGCCGTTTGTGGTCGATCATCTCGCTAAACCATTTATTAAAAAAAGTGAACTGGAACCCTGGCGATCCGAAATAAAAAGAATTGCGGCTTTCCCGGATGTGTGCTGTAAAATCTCAGGCATGGTCACGGAAGCTGATTGGAAAAACTGGAAGGAAGATGATTTTCTTCCATACATGGATACAATTTATCAGGCATTTGGGGAAGACAGGATCATGTTTGGTAGTGATTGGCCCGTTTGTTTGGTAGCTGCTGATTATCAACAGGTTATCAATATTGTTCAGTTATATTTTAAAAATAAAGTCTCATCAACTGGCATGGATAAATTTTTTGGATTGAATTGCAAAAACTTTTATAATCTCTGACCACATTTCCTCGGCCCTAGCGGGGTCTGTGTAACGACCCCGCGAAAATTGCCTGGCGGATCCTAAAAATCTCATAGGATCTTATACGAAGTTCCTACTCAAGCGAAAATTGTGATCTTTCGGGATTTTATCTGATAATTTTAATAATGTTATAGGTTTTTTGAAAAATAATTGTTCTCGTTTCAATAATTTTCGAAAATTATTATTAAGTTCATACATGACCAATAAAACCAGTATGAGTTATGAAATCATTAGACATCCGAACTGACTTTAAAAAGCACTACAGCTTTGAAAGTGAATCGCAAATTATGGCTTTGAGAAAAAAGAAAGAAGCTGGATCAGAAGAAGCAATGAAGAAAAAATATTCTTCACCTAAATTGAATCCCTCAGGTTCAGAAAAAGAAGCAAAGGCTTAATCGCTGTTTTCCCAATTCTATTATTCAAAGGGACTCTATAACGGAGTCCTTTATTTTTCATTCTACCTAAATGATTGATGACGCCCAATTAATATTGAGCTTCAAAGGCAGGAAAATTCAATATTCAAATTTGGGATGTGTTTCATTAACTTTTCCTTCAAATTCCTGATAGATAGCTATCCATCTTGTACTATTTTTTTCCCTAACGCACAATTACGTGGGTTGATCCATGAAATAGACTGTTTAAAGTGGGTTTGGTCTGGAAAACAAGGTGAAAGGGTATTACAGAAATCACACATAAAAATTAGAATTATTATATAAAATCAACTAAAACTACATTTTCTTGGGGATTTGTGATAATCCCTCCAACTTTGGCATGTTATGTAATCAATCAAAAATTTAAATATCATGAAAAAAGTATTTTTTGTTTTAGCGATGGCTTGTGCGGTTTCATTTTTTGGGTGTAAGGATGATGAAAAAAACTGTATTGATTGTCTTGGTCAAGAGATCTGTGAAGGCGATGAATATGAAGGAGAAACAGTTACTGCAGAAGACTTGGAAACCATTAAAGCTGCTTGTGACTTATTTGGTTCTTTTGGCCAATAAGAATTGCTTAAATTAAAAGCGGCTCAGTAATTTCTGAGCCGCTTTTTTTATTTCTCTTTTGGTATATTTTTTAACCTTACTTCAACGACCTGATCCATTCTGCAATTTTTATTGCTTCTTCCTTTGGAACTTGTGGCATAGGAGCCATTGGTGTTGCATAGTCCGGCCAGTTTTGTGGCTGGGGATTATATATCAAATCGACTATTTTCTCCACACTGTAATTTCGCTTAGCAATTTCCGAGTAGGCTGGCCCCACAACTCTTCTGTCCGGCTGATGGCAGGCTATACAGGTATTTTTCGTCAGCAAAGGCTGAATTTCTTCAAAATCCGGAGCGTTTGTTGAAAGCTTTGGTTGCGGTTTGGGCTTTGGCCTAACAACTTTTTTAGTGACAGCAGAAGATCGCTTTGTGCTTAGCTCATTTACCGGTACATTTTCTCCTTTTGCTATGTTGTTGAGTGTATAAAATGCCTGGGGATGAAGGATGGGGTCTCCATTCTGTGAGCGAATGCCCGGAACGTTGATCTCATGGATATAATATTGCCTGAGGTTGTCAATAACGATCCGGACACTCATGTTGTCTTCAGAGACTTTCACTCCTTTAATTTTCAGGAACTCGTTGTTGATCGTTGGACTGCCATAGACGGGGTGATATTTGTAGGTAAAGCTTTGTCCCTGGTAGGAATCAAGGTCTTCAGCAGTTTTTCTATCAATCGGCTTGGTAAATTGGATTTCAAATCCATCAGGTTTAGACTTTATGGTTTTCATCTCAAAGGGCACGACTCCAGTCCAGACCACTCTTTGTAGGCCGGAAGTTTTGTCTCCCGCGGAACCCCATCCCCGATTGGTTTCACCCACATACAAAGAACCGTCATGACCCCAGCACATTCTCAAAACTCCGCTTTGAAATCCCTGAACAAAGTCAAATGAAACTCCCTGGAATTCTCCTTCCACCTCTTCCAATGCCACACGCATGATTTTGCTCTGGCCCTGGTCACCAACGAAAATTTGTCCCTCAAATGGTCCGAAAACCCCTCCCGTTTTATCTGCAAGAGCCTCGGAGTTTGAAATGCCCTGAATGGCATGAGGTAGAATGACTGCAGGCAGCTTTAGCTCATCTATCGTTTTACTTGCTTCAAAGAAGGTGTTTGGGTCTGATTCATCAGGAATATTTTCCGGTTTAATGGCACGTCCTTCTTTTCTTTCCTGTCGGGGATCGATTAATTGATTAAATTCTTCTGTAGTCAAATGAACGGGCGATCCGGGTAAGTTTGTCCATTTCAATCCCGCAGGATGTCCCGTAAAGCTTCCTTTTTTCACATGCCACATGGCGCCAGAGCCTACATAATCTCCCTGATTTTCCGTATAGAAGAACTCGCCATCAATCATGCCTATTCCGCAGGGTGACCGCATTCCCGTTGCCCACGGCTCCATGGTGCCATCCTGACTGATTCTCATGGTCCACCCTCTCCATGGTACACGGCTTTCCCCCCTCCACCATTCTTCATCACCAAAGGCAACATTCGTTGTCACAAACATGCTGCTGTCAGGAGCTATTTTGGGTCCATATGAGTATTCATGATAATGTCCGGACAAAGGCCAGGCATAAACTGTTTCATAGAGATCAGCCCGATCATCGCCATTTTTATCAGAAAGTTTCGTCAATTCTCCCCGTTGGGTAACGTAAAGAGAGTTGTTTAAATAAGCCATCCCAAGCGGTTCATGCAGTCCTGAAGCATATTGAATAAAAGAGGGTTGATCTCCATCTGCCATTTGAGGGTTTTCTACCAGCCAAACATCTCCCCGACGGGTACTCAGGGCTAATCTGCCATCAGGTAGTGTGGTAATTCCACCTACTTCGAGAAGCATTTCCTCAGGTACGGGAAGTGTAATAATCTTATAATAGTCACTTTCACCAGGTCCGTTTTGACCAAATAAATTTGCGCTGATAGCAACTGTGATAATTAATAGGATATATAGCTTTTTCATTGAATATCTTTTTACCAAATGATAGAATATTTGATTTCTTTACTTCCAACTGGTATGATCAATTCTTGACGATCATCCACTTTTCGCATCGCAGATAAATTGTTGCCGTGAATTTTGATATAAAAGTTCTTATCAATCACATAGGTATTGTCGTTCATTTTAATGATCTCGCTCCCTTCAGCAATTTTGCAGTGCAAGTTATTCAGGGAATTATTTTCCGTCTGAATTACTCTTGTGATAATTTTTCCATTTTCATTCGGGTAGATTTTGTCACTTATCTGCACACCCTTGTAGGAATATAAAAAAACAGGTCTACCGGAAGATTCTTCAATTTCGTACCCTTTGGCCTTGAATAGTTCCTTGTCACTTTTCTCAGGAAAAGCGGCGAGCGAATCTTCGAGTTCAGCTATCTGCTGATTGTTTGTTAAATACAAAACTGCTCCCATCGGTTTGAATGAGCCATCACCCCGATCGTGCCACATGGGGGTAGCATTGACGAAATCTCCCTTCCACACACAGGCAAGATTTCCGTTTTGCAGATCGTATGCATAGTGAAGTCCGGATGGATCGCCCACTCCGATGCTATGGGTGATCCTCTTGGATCGATCTCCTTCATAATCAAGAAATGCGCGCAGCATGCGCGGTTCATTACCCGCCTCAACAAAGATCTGTGATACATTATTTCCATCGGGAGGATAGGAATCAAACGTATGGAGGGCTTTCGGATGACTATTTGGTGATTCAACAAATAATCCCAATCGCGGCTTTATCCATGAGATACTGTTAAAGTATTTTAATTGAAAATCATGCTTTCCTGCAGCCAGATGGATTTTCGGGGTGCTATTTTTGGATCGACCATCCTGTGGTGATGGGAAGTACGCTTTTCCGTCTATGGAGAAAGTGGTTCCCCCCCAGCTGTCAAGCGTAAATGTATAATCACCTTCCTGCATGACCTCGAGATTGCCTTTGAAAATTATGGCGAAGTTATTGTCAACACCTGCCACACTGCAACTCAAATTTGATGTGCCGGTTTGAGTGGGGGGCTGATCCTCAAAGTCTTTTATTGATTTAAATTCGCCCAGAAAGACCTGGTAATCCAGTTCTTCGAGACTCACTTTTGTCTCTTCCAATAAACGGTACCGAATGTTTCGAATGGCTACCGGCCCATGGTCACCCTGGATCATGATCGGACCTTTTACTACCTCATTTTTAGAAACGGGACCTCCAGTGGCGTGAGGAATCTCTATGTGGTCGTGGATCCTCACTCCATTCAGGTCGACATAGATCAGTTTGGCGTTTTCTGTTTTTTGCCCGGTTTCATCAAAACGGGGAGCTTTGAATTTTATCTCTAATTTTTGCCAAAGTCCCGGGGCCTTAGCGGCGTTTTTCAGTGGGGCCTTGCCCATGTAGATCTGTCCCGGTTCAGTTTCCCAATTGCGGTAAATGCCTCCGATATCTGAATATTTAGGAGTTTTAACCCCCCAGCTATCCAATAGCTGGACCTCATACCTTCCCTGCAAATAAATTCCTGAGTTGGAACCTTTCGGAACCATTACCTCGAGGGATAATTCGATGTCTCCGTGTTCCATTACCGTAATGAGATTATCCTTTTTTACATCATCATTCATATTCAGGAGAATGCCGCTTCCATCCGAAAAGGTCACAGCTTTTGGTGCCGTAACTTCCGCATCTTTCTGCTTTTTCTTTTTTCTTTTTTTCGTTTGAAGCACTTCCTGGGGTGCTTCATGATGGATATCCACATTAGGGTCGATTAAAACATCACCGACAATCGTCCAGTTGCCGGTTTGCTCCCTGAACCCGGAAAGATTCTGTAATGAAAGGGTTTCAAACGACGGATCCTGCGAGTAGATTGGAGGAATGAAGATAAATTGTAAAGCGATGAATTGAAGGAGGATTTTTTTCATTGTGCACAAATAATTTCTTGCCAAAATAAGAGCAATAAAATTAGATTAAAAGGATTAAATGTTGCAATCTGATCTTTACTTTTCTTTCTGTCATTAATGAATGATTTAAAGCGTGGAAAATGAAAAATCAATTCATTAAATGTAAATGTTTTGGAAAATGCTGAGTAACTTTATTGGACACTCACCAAAACCAAAAAACAATGCGTTGGCAAGGAAGAAGAAAAAGCTCAAACGTAGAAGACCGCCGTGGTCAATCTCCAAGAAGAGGTCTCTCCGGAGGAATGTTATCGAAAGGAGGGATCGGATTTATCATCATTATTGTCATTATTAGCCTGATATCAGGAGAAAATCCTCTCAACTTACTGATGCAAATGCAGGGATCCGGTCAGGGTCCTATGTTAACCCAAACAACGGAATATACTCCTAGTGCTGAGGAAGAAGCATTGGCAGATTTTTCAAAGGTTGTTTTGGCAGATACCGAAGATGTTTGGAACCAGCTTCTTGACGGTTACCGTGAACCTACTTTGGTCTTATTTACAGGTGGTGTACAATCTGCTTGCGGAATGGCAAGCTCGGCTACTGGTCCATTCTATTGTGGTGGCGATGAGAAACTTTACCTCGATCTGAGTTTTTACCAGGAATTAAAAAATAAGCTTGGTGCTCCGGGAGATTTTGCGCAGGCATATGTCATCGCTCATGAAGTAGGTCACCATGTGCAAAATCTGATGGGAATTACGGACCAGGTTCACAGTATGAGAGAACAACTTAATGATGCCGATTACAATAAAATGTCAGTCAGGCTGGAGCTTCAGGCGGATTTTCTGGCGGGTGTCTGGGCACATCATGCTCAGGAAATGAAAAACATTTTAGAAGAAGGGGATATCTCAGAAGCCTTGAATGCAGCCAGTGCTATCGGTGACGATCGGCTACAGAAACAATCCCGTGGATTTGCTGTTCCGGATTCGTTTACGCATGGCACTTCCGCACAAAGAATGAAATGGTTCAAGCTTGGCTACGAGACGGGAGATGTGTCCCAGGGGGATACTTTCAATTCGGAGAATTTGTAGACTTTCACGGATAATATCCTGTTAAACAACACTTTATATTTATTAGCTGTCCGTTTATTTTAGACTTTTAAGGAATTCTTCCGGCGAATAAATCTTGAGATTAGAGTTGCTATAGTCATCAACATTTCTTGTTATAATGCAATCAATATCATTAAATTCAGCCGCTGATATCTGAATAGCATCTTCAAAATCTTTAATATCGAATTTCAGAGCTTTAACTACAACATCTCTATCAACTCCAATAACTTCGACAACTTCAATCAAATTAGATATAAATTCTATGGATAATTTATGTCCTTTTTCCTTTTTTGATATATAGTATATATCGGTTATTGTTGATGCTGTTATATGCCCTAATATTTTCTTCTCGTCTATTAGCGCAAATAATTTAGAGGCATTTTCGAAATGTGGGTTTCTTTTTAATAAAATATCGAGTAGTACATTGGTGTCAAAAAGCACCTTCTCCATTATTTATATTTGTTTGATAAATAATTAAATTTTGATTTATCTGTATCTTCATCTGTTAAAAATCCAGCCCATTTTTCAACAAAGGCTGTAGCTTTCATTTTTCTCTTCACAGGATTACGTTTTGGCAAGATGATGATTTCTACCTCTGTATCGAATAGAGATGGATTGTAGGGTAGTTGTATCGTACCTGAATCTGATATTTTGGTTATGTATCTAAATGCTTTCATGATTTCTTAAGTTGTATGAAAGTACTAATTCTATCATAAACTTCTTTTAATAATGCTAAGTTTTGTTAAAACCTTGTAACGTTGCTAAGTCTAAAAATTAAAAAATTATTCAATCAATTCATTACATTTTCTTCGGTTGGTGCTGGTTCCTCGCTCAGCTCCGGAAAAGTAGCTAATATCTGAAGCGCAACACCATTTGTCCAGCCAAAGCCATCCTGAAGGGGGTATTCGCCTCCCCCTGCTGTAAGTGTGGTGTCAGCTACATTGTATTTCTCCATCATTTTACCGGTGTTTTGGTAAACTTTTCGGTTGAGTCTTGTCCATCTGGAAGCGATATCAAAAGCTAATTCATTTTGTTTATAATTCAGCAACCCTTTGATAGCAATCCACTGTAGAGGCGCCCAGCCATTTGGATAATCCCATTGCTGGCCGGTTTCAATCATGGTCGTTACCATTCCACCATCCAGCAACAGATCTTCTTTGATTACCTCAGCGATTTTTTGAGCTTTTTCATCATCGGCAATATTAAAAAATAATGGTGTCACCACGGCCGCAGTGATATTGCTGGTTGTATTTCCATTAATAAAATTATAATCTGAATAGATCCCTCTATTCTCATTCCAGAAATATTCATTTATAGCTTTTTTTCTGATCTCGGCCAGGCCATGGTAATGGGTCCATTTTTGATGATCTTGCTTCAACTCGTAGAGTTCAGCTATGGTTCTTTCCAGATTGTAAAGCAGGCAGTTCAGATCGACGGGTAACAGGCTGACAATGTCAATTGTTTTGAGGCTTTTCAGATCCTTAAACCACCTGCTGCTAAAATCCCAACCCGATTCAGCACCCGCTTTGAGATTGCGAAGCAAGACTATTCGCTCGCCGCTCGGCATTGTTTCTGCCAGTTGAAAATCTTCTTTGTGAGATTCGGGCCTTGGAATGGGCAGGTTGTCCCAATACCGGTTCAGGATGATATCATTGAGTAGAACAACCCTTTTAGTCGCACGATTTTTTTCGGTGAGTTTTTGGGCATCCTCCATCCAGAATTTATATTCTTTTTCCAGGGCAGGCAGGTATTTCAACACATCATTTTGAGAGCTTTGTTCAGCAAGGAGGTTCACCATCAGGGAGAAATAAGGAGGCTGTGACCGCGAAAGATAATATGTACGATTGCCATTGGGAATGTGGCCATGTTTATCAATGAGGTAGGCGAAATTGTCCACCATGTTTTTGATCAATGTTAATTTGTCAGATTGTGCGAGACCAAGCATTGTGAAATAAGAATCCCAATAGTAAATTTCTCTGAACCGGCCTCCTGGCACAACATATGAATGAGGCAAAGGCAGCAGACTTCCTTCATAAATGCTGGTATCTCCTGGTCGGGTGAGGTTATCCCATTGTTGTTTGAGGTGAGATTCCATAGACAGATTACCATTGTCCGTTTCCTTAACCTCAGGTTCGGTATATTCATAAAAATATTCAAAAACGAACTGACCCAGATCAAAATCCGGAGATGAGTTTTCAGATTTATATACACTGGCAATATAGGATGGATCACATCTCGGTACATAATCAACAAAGGTTTTGCTGTCTTCAAAAATTCCACTCATCTGAACGTCGTGAAATAACCCTCCTAAGGCTTCGGATGGAAAATAAGGAGACTGGTCTGGTGGATCGCATTGCTGTTCAAGAGAGCAGCTGAGAGATAAAAATAAAATCCCGGTTAACCAGATGAGGATTGTTTTGTTTAGCATGGATGATTCTTTTTAGCTAATATTTAAATGTATTTTCTCCTGCAAGTACTACACCTGCTTCCTCATTAAAGGTGACTTTCTTTCCAGTTCGGAGCGCTGCTGTCACCATGATGTTTGCCACCGAATGATAATAGCCAGCACGGATAGGAGCATTTGTTTCTTTATTTCGATCGCGCACGCATTCCATCCAGTTTCGCATGTGCTTACTGGTCATGGTATCTGCACCAGTGTTTGCATCGGTTGAGGCCTGTACATTTTCAGCAACAAGGGAAAATTCCTGAAGTAAATTGGGCTCCATTCCCATGGAAGATGCGTACTTTTCTGTTAGGCCTCCTGTTGGAGTTACCTGGTTGGTATCCAGGTTAAGCTCGCCACCATTTGAATAGTAGATTTCCTTAACCCCGCCCGCGGAGTTGTGCATTCTCGATGAATAGACGACCTGGAAGCCGGTGTTTAAATCATCTGATGGTCCGTAGTCAAAAACAGCAGTCATGGTATCGAAATTTGTTCTTCCGTCATGCCACGCATAGATCCCTCCATTCGCTGAGACTGACCGTGGGTAGCTAAAACCACTAAACCAATGTACGGTATCGATTTGGTGGGACATCCATTGACCGGGAATCCCGGAAGAATAAGGCCAGAATAAGCGGTATTCAATGTATTTTCTCGGATCGAAACTCTCGTAAGGCCTGTTTAAAATATATCTTTTCCAATCGACATCTGACTCTCTTAGATCAGCCACTAACTCCGGTCTTCGCCATCTGCCAGGTTGATTGACATTCCAACTCATTTCGACCATGGTGATGGGGCCGAATTTTCCGGATTGGATGAAATCATATGCTGCATGATAATTACTGCCACTTCTTCTTTGAGAACCGATTTGAATAATCCTTCCCGACCGTTCGACAATTTTTTTTACTTCCCTGTTGTCCTCCATGGTTTCCGCCAGCGGCTTTTCCACGTAGGCATCACAACCTGCATCAACCGCTTCGATGGTATGAAGTGCATGCTGAAAATCGGCCGTACTGATCATTACAGCATCTACATTTTTACTGTCGTATAGGGCTTCATTATTTTCGAATGCTTTTACTTTATATCCGGTCAATTCCTTCAAATAGTCAGCGCCTTCATTCCTACGCCTTTTCCAAATGTCTGAAACGCCGGTGAATTCAAAATTTAATTCCTCGCTATGTTGCAAAAATGCTGGAATTAGGGTATTTCTTGCCCTGTCTGAAAATCCGACTATTCCTACTCTGACCAGGTTGTTGGAACCAAGAATTCTGGAATAGCTTTTAGCAGAAATATTCAAGGATGCCATGCCCAGCGCTGCTGTTCCCAAAGAGGCATTTTTGATAAATTTTCTTCTTGAGTTACTCATATGATTGATAGGGTTTTCTATTCTTGCTATATCATGTTTGTTTTTACATCTACTGCAAGGCTTGTGTCCCGCCCGCATAAACGCTTGTGAGGACACAAGTCTTGGGTTGATACAAAGAGCGTAAAGTAAACATTCAAAGCATGATTAAATATAATGGATTTATTTCAGGATGGTGAATTAATTCAAGTGGAGTTGGCAACCTTTTCTTTTCGCATGTGTCTTTGGGTCATTACAAACACTGAAAATAAAATTTTATAGAGATGAAATCGATCAAAACAATCACTTTTATTGTTGTCTTATTTTTACTCTCAGCATGTGAGGATGAGAGGTTGTCAACCGTTATTACCACAGAAACCAGGGAACTATCAGATTTTAGCAAGATCCATCTGGATGGGGTAGGAGATGTGGAATACATTGTGTCATCAGAAAAGAAAATTGAAATTACCACTCATGTGGATCTGCTACATGATGTCTCAACGTTTGTTAAAAATGATGAACTGCACATCGATCTGAGAAAGAACAATAATAAGATCAAAACACTCGAGTACAAGGTATATGCTCCTGAGATTGTTGAGTTCAAAATCAATGGAGTGGGTGATATGGAGTCATATGATCCGATTGAGGTAGATCACCTTACTTTACTTCAGGATGGAGTTGGAAAGATCCGGCTGAATAACATTCTGGCTGAATCAATCTTTGCGAGGTTGAGTGATGTGGGTGATATTATAATCGCCGGGCACGCCAATGAAGTGAGCTATCGTTTGGATGGGGTTGGCAGCATACGGGCTATTGACCTGGTTGCCAATATCGGAGATGCAGATCTGGAAGGTGTAGGAGATATTGAGCTTTATGTACTGGAAGACCTGACCATTCATCACGATGGGATGGGCAAGGTTTATTATAAGGGCAACCCAACATTGCATCTTTCCGGAGATGGTGGAAATATCGTTGGGGTAAACTAGCATTTTAGGAAGCCTGATCATGAAACGTGATATTGTTTCAAAAATAATTTTTACAATAAAAAGAGCATAGGACAGTAAGGTAACGGTCTGACCGTTTTTTCTGCCAGGAATTGTTTTCTTTCAGGAAGCCGGTCTGACCGATAAAACCTCAACTGAAGATAATTGGTCGATCCATTTTAGCCATTTTCTTAAACAGGTTTTTAACCAATCTGTTTCAACCGTGGAAATAAACCAGGAAAAGGAATTATTGGAAAAGCTTGTATCCAAGGTTTTTCGATAGTTGATTTGCAGCTAATTTTATTAAAGATGCAGGAAATCCCGAACAGGAACAAAATTATCATTTCATGGTTGTTTGCAGGTTGTTTTCTGGTAGCAGCAATGGTGATAATCGGGGGAATCACACGACTGACACACTCCGGGTTATCCATGGTCAACTGGCGACCGATAATGGGAACCTTGCCTCCGTTGAATGTGCAACAATGGCAGGAAACCTTTGAGCTATATAAACAGTCCCCCGAGTACCAAAAGGTAAATGCTCACTTCAACCTGGAGGAGTTTAAGTCGATTTTTTGGTGGGAGTATATTCATCGTCTGCTGGGTAGGTTGATCGGTCTTGTCTTTCTCCTTCCCTTTGCTTTCTTTTTGATAAAAGGATGGGTGAAAGGTCCATTGCTTAAAAAGCTGGTATTCATTTTTCTATTGGGAGGTTTACAAGGATTGCTGGGCTGGTTTATGGTCAAATCCGGTCTGGTGGACAGGCCAAGCGTCAGTCATTACCGTTTGGCGGCACACCTGGTGACTGCATTGTTTTTATATGTTTATATTTTCTGGGTTGCACTTGATTTGATTTTTCCTTTGAAAGAAAAACAGGAAAAATTTCTTTCACAGTTAAGAAAAAATACGGGCGGTTTACTGGCGCTATTGACCATTCAAATTGTTTACGGCGCATTTGTTGCCGGATTAAAAGCTGGCTTCATTATGAATACCTATCCACTTATGGCGGGGTATGTCATTCATCCAAGCATAAGTAATGCATTTTCTGAAATGGGCCTTTCTGCTTTAACGGAACACATTGTTACGGTACAATTCATTCACAGGACGGTAGGATTGATCTTACTCGTCTTTGGAATTTATGTTTGGTGGATTTTCAGGAATCGGGTTGATTCCAAAAAGCTAAAACTGTCATTAAACCTGATCGTTTATTCGTTTTTATTTCAGTTTCTCTTAGGGGTATTGACACTTATTTATGTGGTGCCGGTTTGGCTGGGCGTATTGCATCAGTTTGGAGCGATTGTGCTTCTGACTGTGTTGATCTTTCAGCTGCATGAGACAAGGAAAGTACTAAATTAACATTAAAGTCCTTATTTATTAATCTGGTAGAAGCATTGGCAGTTGGCAATACCGACACATATTTGCCAACTGCTCTTCGCCAATGGCATAGCCATGCCTTCGGCATTGCCAATTTATCGATAGTTTCTTAGTAAATTTATCTGGGTAAGCCCCAAAAGAAAATCATCATGCAACCTTTACTGCAAACATATCATCTGTAAATAAAAACATTCAGTATGAAGAAGCTATTCACTGTTTTATCCTTATTCATTCTTGTCAGTTCTAACAGTTTTGCACAGAAAATTGAGAAAGATCTGGAGCCATTTAATAAGATTTTGATCGGTCCCGGAGTAAATCTGGAATTGATCAGAAGCGATCATGAAAAAATCCACATTGTTTCAGAATCAGAATTGGTCCATGATTTAACAATTGCTGTGGACCGGGGTGAACTAAAGGTCTACTTTGATTACAAAAACTTTGACTTCACGGATGATAATAATTTTGCCAACGGAAAATATACCCTGGAAAACACACCATATGAAGGTATCAGGATCTATGCGAAATTATATTTTAGAGATCTGGAAGAGTTGGATTTTAGAGGAGATCAGAAGCTGTTTTGTAAAGACGAAATAAGAAATGAAGAATTTGAGATGAAAATTTATGGGGAGTGTGAAGTGAAATTGTCAGCCATTAATGTTATAAATGGCGCTATTAAATCGTATGGTGAAAATGAAATAGAGGTGTTGGGAGGAAATTCGGAAAACCTGAAAATAATTTCCTACGGAGAAAGTGAGATAAAAGTACAGGGAGTGAGATGCGAGGATATCAAGCTCACTTCATTTGGGGAAAGCGAAATTGAGGTGTTTGCTGAAAACATACTGAAGGTGAAGGTAATTGGCGAGGGAGAAATCCGGTACAAGGGCGACCCGGAGGTAAAAGAATTCAACCTTGGCGAAGCACATGTTTATAGGATTGATTGATGAGATCAGAACATATCCCGGGACCATCGTTAAGGCAGCTCTTTGGATAAAAATTCCTTTATTTTATCTCTACAAATCAACATTAATAGTCTATTATTTCATCACTGTGGAAGTGTTTTATCAGTCCTATTTCTTTATTTATAATTGTTCTCTAAATTATTTCTCTTATGATAATAGTCATTGTTTTACACTAGGCGCGGGTGTATATTCATCCGATTAAATACCCGCACAGGGAAAGCAATGAAATCTTTTATCAAATCTGTTATCTTATTAACTTTATTAGTCACAACAATTGTTGGATACTCACAAAAGGGAACTGGTGAAAACAAAGGTGTCAGCCGTCAAGAATTGAACTCAGAACTTCTTGAACTGGAAGGTACAATAGAGACAATAGAATCAGGCCCGTGCAAGTACACTACAGGAAAGTCTGTCTCTGGAACTCACTTGATTATAAAGTTACAAATGGAGACCTTAAACATTCATCTTGGCCCCACAGCCGAGGTGTCCAGATACTTCAACGGAACAGAAGGTGAATATATAGCAATGATAGTTTTTCGAACCAATAAACTTCCGGAAGACCATTACATAGCTAAGGAAATAATTTTGAATGGGCAAAGTATAGTATTAAGAGATGAAGACCTTAGACCCGTGTGGGCAGGTAATACGGGTAAAAAGAAGTCTGGAAGAGGAAGGAATAATTAATTAGCCACAGAAACCGAATTATAAAAGTATCGGATTGTCATGATGGGACATAACATATCGGTACTTTTTACCAACATGCGAATCCACAGCACAAAAACGCTCCACAGATCTCTCTATGTTTACAGAAGAGGACAATGGAGTCACAATTAGAACTTACTTATCAAATTATTGTTCATTTCGTATCAATTGATTTTCGCATTCGGGAACTAAATCGAATTAGAATACTGTTTTTAAGGTGTGAGTAGACAGTGGTTGGTTTGTTAAGCATAAAGACTACAAAGATGAGATTACACCCTGACGAACTCCTGATTTATTACGACAATAAATCCAGTTTACACAAGAAAACGCGTGCTCTGGCTTACAGCATTACCAATCATGTTCACGAAGTAGATTTTGACCATTATAAACTCACGAAATTAATGTGGGGTGAAATATTGATATTACTTGGGCTACAGGCCAAACAGTTACTCAATAAATCGGATCCAAAGTATCAGACCCTTATTGCCAGGCATGATTTTGAGGAGGACGCCTGGCTGGAAATACTGGTGAAAAATCCTGACTTAATCAAAGCTCCTGTGGCCATTTTTAATGGAAAGGCAGTTTTATGTGAAAATCCAAAAGACATTTACAAGTTAACAGAAGGACAAGAAAAAGAGGCTACCCGGCTAAACATCTGAACTTCTCATGGGTGTATAAATTCAATCATCAGGGTGTGGTATATTTTACCTGCCGAATGAATCCAAACTGCGATTTTTATGTCGGGTAGCTTTCTACATGTTGATGATATTTCTTTTTGGAGGCGGATAAATAAAAACCCATAGAGTCACCCATGATTTATTTTAGGATTGGCACAATTGTCAAACATCAAACTTTAAATAATACCCAAATTTCAAATTCTAAATACCTTAAACAGTTGTTTCATAGTTTGGAATTTCAGGATTGATTAATGGGGGTTTATTTGTAATTTGATATTTGCTTTTTGGACGTTCCCTTTTTATTTCTCCAATTTTGTTAATTTTGCAGGCTATGAGAAGGGTAGCGTTTTATACACTGGGTTGTAAGCTTAATTTTTCCGAGACATCCACCATTTCAAGGATGTTTGAAAATCGCGGATATGAGAAGGTTGAATTTTTTGACAAGCCGGATATTTTTGTCATCAATACCTGCTCAGTTACAGAAAATGCAGATAAAAAATGCCGGAAGATCGTTCGTGAAGCATTGAGCATTTCAGAAAATCCCTACATCATTATTATCGGTTGCTATGCTCAATTAAAGCCCAAAGAAATATCTGAAATCCCCGGTGTGGATGCCGTATTGGGAGCAGCTGAAAAATTCCGGTTGCTGGATATTCTCGATGATTTTACAAAATTAGAAAAAACAAAAGTACTGGCAAGCGAAATTGAAGAGGCAGTTCAGTTTAACAATGCTTTCTCCATCAATGACCGGACAAGGACCTTCTTAAAAGTGCAGGACGGATGTGATTACTCCTGTACGTTTTGCACCATCCCGCTTGCAAGAGGCAAAAGCCGCAGCGATACCATCGAAAATGTCATTCGGAGTGCCGAAGAAATAGCCTTATCCGGAGTGAAAGAAATCGTCCTGACAGGAGTGAATACAGGCGATTTCGGGATCCGGTATGGCAAAAGGGAAGACCGTTTTATCGACCTGATCCGTGAACTGGATAAAGTGGCAGACATAGAGCGGATCAGGATATCTTCGATTGAACCCAACCTACTGACAGATGAGATCATCGAATTCGTTTCCAACTCCAATAAGTTTGTTCCCCATTTTCACATTCCCCTTCAATCGGGTTCTGACAAGATACTCAAGCTGATGAAGCGCCGGTATTTAAGCAATTTATATGTGGAAAGAGTAAATAAAATCAAAAGCCTCATGCCTCATTGCTGCATAGGAGTGGACGTGATTGTTGGGTTTCCTGGCGAAACGGAAGAGGATTTTCTTGACACTTATACGTTCCTGAACGAGCTGGATGTTTCTTACCTGCATGTGTTTACCTATAGCGAACGACCCAATACTCCGGCAATTGACTTTGGTGGAGTCGTTTCTTCCAAAGACCGCGATAAACGATCGAAGATGCTTCGAAGTCTTTCTGTTAAGAAAAGGAGGCATTTTTATGAAGAAAACCTGAATGGTGAACAAACTGTTCTGTTCGAAAATGATATAGAAGATGGCATGATGCATGGATTTACTGAAAATTACATTCGGGTGACTGCTAAATATGATCCTGTCCTGATCAATGAATTGAAAAATGTAAAGCTGATTGCTGTGAACGAAAAATGTATCGTCGAAGTAGAAGAGGTGGAAGAGGAGATACTAATTCACAAGTAGGGAAATCCTTATTCTAATCTAAATTGCTCACATATTGCATTAATATTTCAGGATATCATTCAGGGTTTTGATAGTAAGGTTTAGGTCAGTGGTTTCTATTGCTCCAATTTTTTCCTTCAAGCGGTGCTTTGAAATGGATCGTACATGAAAAACAAGTATTTCAGATGGAACTTTGAGACCATTGATTTCATCAGGTTTCAAAATGGGATTTCCCTTATAATTTTTAATTTTAGTCGTTAATGGAACGACTATTACGATATTTAAATGTTCATTTAGTAAGTTTCCGCTTATCACCATTACTGGTCGAAACCCTGATTGTTCACTTCCCTGGGAGGGATTTAAATCTGCATACCAAATTTCTCCCTGCTTCATTCCTCATCTAATTGTTTCAGATAACTTTCCATGCCTTCTTCCGCGATCAGTAAGGTATCCTGATCAATGGCAGCTTGTTTATATGACTTGATGTATTCAGCCTTTTCAAGATGTGTCAGATACAACCGGAGAGCTTTTTCTATCAATTTATTTTTAGGAACGGACAGAGCCTCAGCCTTTTCCGATAATAATTGAAGCAATTCGTTTGGTAGTGTGCTTGTGAATGTTGCCATTGATATACATATTATTTTTATTTATAAAACACAAATATAATAGATATTTTCGATTCAGTTTTTAAGTTGTTACATGATGATGATGATTGGGAAATATGCCATACGCATAACTTTGACTTTAAAAGTACCTAATCTCCTATATTTCAGCTTATTTCACTAAAACATTTATCTGAACAGCTTTCCCATGCCTCTGCACAGCCATTGGATGGATGAAATTTCCTTTGGGTTTTCAGTTTCAAACTTCTCTTCTTTTGTTGAAATCCCGACCGCAAGGAGGGATCTGCTATTGGTAAAAGATTCGGGAAATTAGAATGATACCTGAAAGACAAATTTAAGATCACTGCCAAACACCAATTTCCATAGATTTCTCCATTCCCCAATCGGCGAAAAAGCGGAAAGCTCCAAATCGAAATGACAAAGTGGGGAGATGATTTACTGAGTTTGTAGGGTATTTAGTTTTTGAGGAATGTCCAATTTTCATCCTTTCAGCTTCCAGCTTTGAGCTTTAAACTTCCATCTTCCATCTTCCATCTTCAGACTTCCAGCTTCAACCTACTTCTTAAAAAACTTCTCCTGCCGGTTTTCAATGATCAGATAGTAAAGTCCCTCGTTCAGGCTTGTGCAATTGATGACATCCGAATTTCCTTTGGTCATCAGCTTTCCGGAAGGGTCCAATACCTGGAAGTCAGTTCTCCTAGACAGGTATATTTTGTCCGATACCATGGTCGGATGAAAGGAAATGGGATCCATGGTGCTGTAGTGGTCGAATATATTGGAATAAAAGGTGTGACCGTTTTCAGTGGTGTATTTGATACGAAGTTTGTTATCTCCGGCAAAATATTCGGGAGAAACACTATATTGATTGGTTCCGAAATTCCCTTTTCCGTAGACAGATTTATCAACGATCCATTCGCTTTGAACATACTTTTCAACATAAAATATCCCTCCTTCATATTCCCCGGATGTCATCCAGGATATTTCATTATCATCGGCATTGATGGAGAGAAACTGGAATTTGCTTTTTGTCCTGATCACCTGTGGATTGATGATTTTGGGTGTACATCCCAATTTATGCACAATCCTTATCACAAGGGGATCTCCTACGCTTAGCTCTTCGAGATCGATTTCGTAAGCCGAAGTTTTAGGAAACCGAACGACCAGTTCATCATTCAAATAAACATATTCTGTACAAAAATTGACCTTATCCTCTGATAGTGGGTTCTGAACGTAAATGTTTTTTCCCTGATATTCTCCCGTCACAATGTACTCTTCGGCAAAAATGTTAAATGGGACCAGCAACAAAAAGGCAACAATAAATTTCAATTTTTTATGATTTAATGCTCGTTATGATCTGCAAAAGTGGTCATATTTACACAAACTTTCAAGCAAGATATTTATTCAAATGTTAGGTTTGATCTTTAATTTGCTGTGTTTTAAATGGCTTGATAAATAGATACAGTTTTTATTAGCTAAATATCAATAATTGATATATTATCGCCTATTAACGATAAAAATAACTGAATATGATCCTATCATCAATTGATTTAATCATCATCGCTGTATTTTTTGCCATTCTATTGGGAATTGGTGTCTATGCTTCCCGTACGGCGGGGAAGAGCGCTGCTGAATTTTTTCTTTCAGGCAGGAGCATGCCCTGGTGGTTATTGGGTATTTCCATGGTGGCCTGTACTTTTTCGGCAGACACACCTAATCTTGTCACAGGGATGGTCCGGGAAAATGGAGTTGCTAAAAACTGGGCCTGGTGGGCGTTTTTAATTACAGGAATGGTAACAGTTTTTATTTATGCCAAACTCTGGAGAAGATCAAAGGTAATGACCGACCTGGAGTTTTATGAAATCCGGTATGGAGGAAAGGCAGCTTCTTTTTTACGCGGTTTTCGCTCTCTGTATCTGGGTGTTTTCTTCAATGTCCTCATCATGGGTTCTGTAACACTTGCAGCCATTAAAATAGGTGGGGTCATGCTTGGGCTCAAGCCCTGGGTGATCGTTGTTAGCGCTTCGTCATTTGTCGTTTTATATAGCTCTTTAGGAGGTCTTAAAGGTGTAATTTGGGCAGATTTTTACCAATATGCGATAGCCATGTTCGGGGCTGTTCTGGCAGCAATAGTTGCTGTTAATCGACCAGAAATCGGGAGTCTTGAAACGTTGCTTACTCATCCGAATGTGGCGGGCAAGCTTGATTTAGTGCCTGATTTCTCAGAACCATCCGTTTATTTTCCACTATTGATCATTCCCATAGCCGTTCAGTGGTGGGCGGTTTGGTATCCGGGAGCAGAGCCGGGTGGAGGCGGCTACATCGCCCAACGTATGCTTTCCGCGAAAGATGAAAAAAATGCCATAGGTGCTACCCTGTTATTTAATTTTGCTCATTATGCCTTGCGTCCATGGCCATGGATCATTGTAGCCCTTGCATCAATGATAATCTTTCCTGAATTATCCGATATCAAATCACGGTTTCCTGGTGTGGCAGATGAATACCTGAAGGATGACATTGCCTATCCGGCCATGCTAACATTTATCGGCAACGGGTGGTTGGGACTAGTAGTCGCATCCATCATAGCGGCATATATGTCGACCATTGGTACGCATTTAAACTGGGGTTCCTCATACGTGGTAAACGATTTTTATCAGCGATTTGTCAAGCCACAAGCTTCTCAAAGAGAGCTGGTTACTGTTGGAAGGATCAGCACGGTTTTGTTAATGGTTTTTGCAGGGATTGTCTCATTGTTTTTCCTGAATAATGCTACACAAGCTTTTAATGTTCTATTATTATCGGGTGCAGGTTCGGGTGCAATTTATCTGTTGCGATGGTTTTGGTGGAGGATCAATGCCTGGTCTGAAATATCAGCCATGATCGTGGCCACCGTAGCAGCAGTGGTACTTGTGTTTTTTGTAAGCGACGAAGCTTTAGCCAATGGGTTATTGGATGCTTTTAGCACCCGGTTGGTAATAGCAGTATCGGTTACTACGGTCAGCTGGTTGGCTATTACTTTTATGACCCAGCCGGAGACAACTGCAACCCTTCGCAAGTTCTATCGGCTTACCCATCCGGGAGGTCCGGGATGGCGAAAAGTAATCAATGAAGCTGAGGGAGAAGGTGACATGATCGATGAAAAAAATAAAGGTGTCGCGTGGGAGATGCCAATCCAGATATTGTGTGTTTTTGTGGGGATCATATCCATATATTCTTTTTTATTCGGGATCGGAAACCTGGTGTATTTGAACACGGTATTGGGTACTTCTCTATTAGTGGTTGGATTCGTGGGAACGTTTGTTTTGTTTAAATTATTTTCAAAATTGCGAACCGAAAAAGACGCATATCAATAGCATTCATTCATGTCAAATCAAGGAAAAGTTTTAGTAACAGGCGGAACCGGCTACATCGGTTCTCATACGGCTGTGGAGCTCATTCAATCGGGTTATGAAGTCATCCTGGTGGATAATCTTTCTAATTCCGAACTATCTGTTTTGGATGGGATAGAGAAAATTACGGGTTCGAAGCCGCAATTTGAACAGTTTGATCTTTGTGAAAAGGACAAAGTCAGCAAGCTATTCAATGAAAATGAAATTGGTTCGATCATTCACTTTGCGGCAAGCAAAGCCGTGGGAGAGTCGGTTGAAAAGCCCTTGTTGTACTACAAAAACAACCTGCTTTCGCTGATGAATTTGCTGGAAGTAATGAATGAAGGCAAATCCGATGCGATGGTGTTTTCCTCCTCATGCACTGTGTATGGCCAGCCTGACAAGTTACCGGTTACGGAGGACGCTCCTGTGGTTCCCGCAGAATCTCCTTATGGAAATACCAAACAGGTAAGTGAGGAAATTATAAGAGATGCCTGCAAGGCAAATGAAAAAATAAATGCCATTGCATTGAGGTACTTTAACCCCGTTGGGGCACATGAGTCGGCATTGATCGGTGAACTACCAAGTGGGGTTCCTAATAACCTGGTGCCTTTTATCACGCAGACAGCAGCTGGAGTGAGGCCTGAGCTTCGGGTTTTTGGAAATGATTACAATACGCCGGATGGATCCTGTATACGTGATTTTATTCATGTAGTGGATCTGGCAAAAGCCCATGTGATCGCTCTTGAGAGGATATTGGAAAGTAAGCAAAAGTCAAATTTTGAATTTTTCAACCTCGGCACCGGGAATGGCTACTCTGTTTTGCAATTGATCGATGCCTTTGAAAAAGTGACAGGCAAGAAACTTAACTACAAAATTGTCGATCGCAGACCGGGAGATATCGAACAGATCTGGGCAGATACAACCATTGCCAACCAGGAGTTGGGTTGGAAAGCAGAGTTAGGCATAGAAGAAATGATGTCATCCGCCTGGAAGTGGCAGGAAAAAATTGCAGGAAAATAAGGCTCTTTCAAAGATTAAAATATCATTCACAGCCTTAGCAGGGTCTTCGTCAGAGACCCTGTGTCCGGGGCAAACATATTAAAATTCAAATCCCGAAGGGCCTGCTCCGACGTTTTGCAATGCCACTAAGTTAAGACAATACCATGTCCCTCTCTCGCATAGGGTTAGGGAGAGGTCGTAAAAACCCCTTAACTCAATAGCATTGAGACGTTTTGTCGGGGGATGAAATTATTGTAGAAGATAAACACACAAAAATTGTCTAAACTCCGAAAGGGGTGACAGAGATGCCGTATTCAAAGTTTGATTACAATGCTGCCTAACTTAACAGTGCTATTCTTTTGCCTACTGTGCTACAATCTCCACTCACAGGGTTTGGAATTACGTTTGACTAAAATTGAAAAAGACACAACCATTCAAAATGTTGGCAGGTTTTTCAAAGAAAATTATGTGTTTCCGGAAAAGGGCGGGGAATTACAAACGTCACTTTCACTGTTAAATTCACAGGGAGCATTCGATACGATTACAGATCCATTAGCCTTTCGCCGTGCTGTACAAACCGCAATCAGAAATATCGTTGATGACAAGCATATCATTTTCATATATCGCGATCCCAAAGATCATGTACCTTTCGACCCTAATGAAATTAATGAAATTTCTGACCTGAAATCAGAATATGAGCACAGAAAAGATGTCAATTTTGGTATTCCGGAAATAAAAGTGTTAGAAAAGAATATTGGTTATATCCAGATAACCAAGTTTACATCTCCGGAATTATTTGGACCCGTTGTCAGGGCAAGTTCAGAGTTCCTTAAGAATGTTGATGGACTTATACTAGATCTCAGAAGTCGTGGAGGAGGGCATTCAGATGCAGTTGTGCTCTTACTAAGTTATTTTTTACCTCCCGAGACACATGTCTTTAATTGGGAAGACCGGGATGGGAGGGAGTTTGAAAGAAACTGGACCCTTCCGTATATTGAAGGACATTATTTCGATAATATACCCATAGCAGTGCTGACAAGTGAGGAAACTTTCTCAGGAAGCGAGGCTTTTGCTTATGTCATGAAACATCATAATGCAGCAATCCTGGTAGGGGAGACAACACGAGGAGGTGCACATTCATACAAAGAAATGTATCCATCTGAAAAATATTTAATACTAGTGCCTCATCAAAGAATCCTTAGTGCCAAAACCAATCAGAATTGGGAGGGTGTAGGGGTAGTCCCTACCATCCCTGCATCAGCAGAAAATGCACTGGATGTCGCCCGGGAAAAACTAATTGAAATGATGGATAGTGATAAATAAAGTATCTGATGGGGGTTAGAAATCTTAGTAAAGTACAATTTCATGTTTGTGGTGGTGTAGGCTTTTTCTTAACAAAATCAGGTTTGTAGTAAAGCAAAAGCACGCTTCGGAAAAAACGTAGGCATGGCTTTGTCAAAACATGCGGTAGTTTTCCCCAAAACGTACTTACGTTTTTCAGAAAACATGCGGACGTTTTTTTCAAAACATCTGCACGTTTTCTTCAGACCCTACGATTTCTTGAATTCCAGCGTTTTGAGCATGTTTTTTAGCTTCGGGCCGGGCGTAAACAGGATCTTGCTGTTGCGTACGCTGGCTCCATTGACATCGGCCTCGTTTTCATATCCGTTGCTGCTGATGCTAACCCGGAAATATCCAATTTCTCCAATACGGGCGATCTTGCCTTCCGAGAGGACATCGGGAAGGATATCGACCAGGCTGTACAATACAGCGCGAATATCAGCGCCGCTCACCGTGCTGATCTTTTCGATCTGCTTGGTCAGGCCTTCGATGTTTACCTCGCCGTCTGAAATGGTGCTAGCGTAAAACTTCTTTTGTCCGCCGCCAGCTACACCGGGCTCGCCGCGCTCAATTACATTAAATTTAATTGCCATAGTTAAATGGGTTTAGGTTAGAAATAATTATACATAGTGGTTGATCATGACGATCAACCGGTTAATTGTCATGATATGCAATTTGTTATCAAATATTTTGCTTATGGTAAAGATAAATTGATAAACAGATCAGAATGATAAGATAGATTGGGATACTATATAGGTGGCCTTGGGAAATGTGTTCGTGTGATATTGAAATGTACAATCAAATGGTTTTTGAAGAGTGGAATGTGATTAAAAAAATTAAATGATGATCTCATGCTATTCAGTAAGTTGTGTGTTGTTTTAAAAATAAATGTTAAATATAACTCATAATTTATAATTACAAAATGTAAGTTGTATAACTATAAAATTGTGTGTTTTTTTAGATTGATTTATTAAACATTGGTTGGTGATCAAATCCCGAAGAGCCTGCCCCGACGTTATGTCGAAGCAAGTGGCGACAGAGACACTGCATTTAAAGTTTGATTGCCGCAGAACATTTTCCTATTTTATATCACCCTTTCAGGGTTTTGGGACTTGTGATGATTTATTTTCCATAACAATGTCATCCAGTCAGGATTGGGTTTGTTGATTCGTATGACCACGAAGTCCTGACAGAGGCATAGCCAGAGACCCCGCGTCAAAGTAGAAGTTGCTTTGAGAGACAGAGCGGGGTAGCGAAAACGGGCCCCTCTCTGACGAAGTTTGTTGAGGGTAAGTCTTAACGTTTCGCTAAGACCCTCTTCGGTTAATACTTCACTTTTCCATATACGGCTGCCAGACAACCAGCACATATTTGTCCTTGTAATTATCATGAACTTTCAGGAAGCCATATTCATAGCAAAACAGGTAAATGTCATTTTTCTGGTTCTTCCAGTAATGTGTAAAATACTTAGGATCAAATCCTTCTTTAATTAGTTTGTCACAATCAACTTTCGTCAATCCGCCTTTGTTGTATTTTCTGAGGATCTTTCGATTGACCTTGAGCTGTCGATCGATCCGGACAAACATGGATTTTTCCTTTTTCTTATTCCTTTTATAATGGTAGGAAGTCTTGCAGTACGGCGAACAAAATTTTTTGTCAATCCTCCCCTCCAGTACTTTGCCACAGTCAAGGCAGGTTTGGGTCATAGGGCTAAGTGTTTATTTATACGTATAATTATACGGTTATTTTTGGTTCATTTCCATTTCTCATGGTTATTCAACACATGAATTCCAAACATATCACACTTAAACACCTGGTCATTGACAATAAAAAGATGATTGGTCTGAAGTTTTACCCCGACAAGGTTATCCAGGCCCTGGTTAAAAACTTACCGGATGTGAAATGGAGTAACAAATACGGAATGGCATACATTCTCAACACGAAAAATAATTTATCACTGGTTTTCCAGACGTTTAAAGGAGTAGCCTGGATTAATTGCGGACACTTTTTCCCGAATAGAATCATTAATGGCGAAAATGAAAAGTTTGATGTACAATGGTTCAGGAAGAGAAATCTCTCAACAGGTTACCGGGCATGTCCTGAGGATTATCTGCAAAAATTAGAAATTAAAAAATATTCTAATAGGACAGTCAGAACCTATGTTGATTGCTTTGAAACCTTTATTAACCATTACCGGGATGTTGAATTGATGAGCCTTGATGAAAATGATATAAGGAGTTATTTACAGCATTTGATACAAGAAAAAAAGTCAAACTCCTATATCAATCAAGCTATAAACAGCATTAAATTTTACTATGAGGTGGTAAAAGAAATGCCTAACCGGTTTTATGCAATAGAACGTCCCAGAAAACAAAAAACACTTCCCAAGGTACTCAGTATGCAGGATATTCAGGCAATGATCCAAAATGCAGGTAACATAAAACATAAATGCATTATCAGCACTTTATATTCAGCTGGACTAAGGCGAAGTGAGCTGATCAATTTAAAAATTGAAGACATTGACAGCAAAAGAATGTTGATGCGTATTAACAAAGGCAAAGGAAATGAGGACCGGTTTACAATCCTTTCCACCAGGTTGTTAAACGATCTTAGGGCCTATTACAAAGAGTGGAAACCCAGGGTTTATTTGTTTGAAGGTGCAAAAGGGGGCCCATATTCTTCTACCAGCATTTTGAAAATTATTAAAAGAGCTGCCCGGAGATCGGGCATCATACAAAGGGTACATCCCCATATGCTAAGGCACAGTTTTGCTACGCATCTGCTGGAAAATGGTACTGATCTTCGCTCAATTCAAACCATACTTGGTCATAAATCACCGAAAACTACGGAAATCTATACACATGTTGCTGTAAATAATTACAGGAACATAAAAAATCCATTAGATTTGTGATCATGACATTAAAGATATAGAAGCCATAGCTTCTATGCATACGTTGGCTGTAATTCATTACAATGAACAAGATCATATTACTTATAATATTAACCTTCTTTACTCTAAAAACTTCTGGTCAAATTGGACTAATTAATGATGCTGATGGGTATACAAACGTTAGAAAGGAACCATCTATCAAGTCAGAAATTCTATATAAAGTAAAAGAAAATGAAGTGTTTTTTATTGACGTAGAATACTTGAATTTAGAAAGTGATTGGATATTAATTCATATTCCAAAAAGTAAATTTTCTAAATATGACAGTGATTGGAAACCATATGACTTAAATGGCTTTATACATAAATCTAGAATTAGGGACATTGATAGTCTTCCAACAGTCACAGGAAACAATATCAAACTGATCTTTAAAATTGTGAAGGCAGACCCAAATAAAGATCTAGATCAAGGAACATTTGGGCTTGACATACCCCTTTCTATATCATATGAAGTAAAAGACTTGACTCTTGAGTGGAATGGTGAACGATTTCCTCAATTGAAAGAATTATATAATGACCTTTACAATGTTTCATTTAATGAAGGAATATATGATAGCACAGAAGAACGATTTAAAATATATTTTTTTATAGACACATATTTTATCAGACAAAAGTGTGCTGATGGAGGTGGATATTATGAAATTGTATGGGTTATAAGAGATGGAGAAATCATCCAAAGACTTGCTGGATGGATTATATAAAAAAACTACAGCCAACAATTAAGCTACAATGATGCGAAGTGGGGCTTCGGTTCATTGTAGCGAATGTTGAACTCGTACCTCCGGTAGCGGTGCCACTTATGGGGAATAAATAATTATTTTTCTTTCTGGTTTCGTATTTTTCAGGAGAATCCTGCTGGGGTTTTTATCAATTTATCAGGCAATTGCCTGTGGCAAGTTTCGATTAATCCCGGATTTGGGCAAATATGACCTGGCTTTAAGCCAATGGGGCAAACCCGGGCCATATCATCCCCTTGCTTCCAAAGATGCCTTTTTGATCGTTTCAGGTATTTGATGTAATTACGCATAGGCCAATGCAGGTTTAGGTGGTCCCCTTTCAGGTTCCATTACTTTTA